>Ga0207643_10000136_pt1 | contig 49812 bp, 54 predicted proteins | sample KBSMisM62_FD_184313 | JGI IMG/M metagenome (GOLD analysis project Ga0207643, IMG submission 184313) | Miscanthus rhizosphere microbial communities from Kellogg Biological Station, Michigan, USA - KBS Miscanthus M6-2 (SPAdes) (version 2) | ecosystem: Host-associated > Plants > Roots >... | reverse complement strand
CTCGGCCGACATCCGCGAGCTCAAGGTGCTTGGCGACTGGGCCTACCTGCGTAATTTCATCGAGATCACCATCACGCCGGCCGGCGGCACGCCGGTACGGCGCTCCGGTTTTACGTTGACAATCTTGCGCAAGGAGCCGGACGGTCGCTGGCTGCTGGCAAGGGACGCGAATCTGGTGACGTGAGCACTATTCGACCCAGCACGCGTTGTAGGTTTTTACGACGACGCCGTGGCTCTTGCGAGTCAGCGTGATGAAGGTCTTCAGCGCATAGAATTCATAATCCTTGTTCTTGAAACTGTCCGCGTCGGGCGCATCGGGATCGGCGATGAGCGTCTGCGGCGGCTCGCTGTCGATCTGCAGAACGACGGGCTCCACCTTACTCCAGCGCCCGGAAGCCTCGACGGCCGCAGTAACCGTGAACGTTCCGTCTTTGCAGTTGTAGCGATACGTTTTCTTGTCGGCAGCAAAAGCCACGGTCAGCATCGCCATCGACAGAACGGCAACGCGCTTCATCGTGGCGCGTCACTTTCCCGCGGCCTTGCGCAGCGCCGCATTGATGCGATCCTGCCAACCGGGGCCGCCTTCCTGGAAAAAATCGAGCACATCACGGTCGATGCGCAGCGAGACCATTTCCTTGGCGCCGGGAATTGCTGGTGTCTTTGGCGGCAGCTCTGCGGGTTTCGTAGTCGCGGCCTTGAAAGCCTTCTCGGCGGCACTACGCATGTCGGGCGGGTTCTTGGCCATGCCGTTCTTTTACCATGCCGCGTTTCGGGCCTGTAGCCACCCCCTTACGCGATCCACTTAATCAAATCGCAATGCTGATGCGGTAAACCCATTGCAGATGCGAGGTTGCCCCAGGGATACAATATGGGCGAGCCAACGCCAGCAACACCGGCCAGCAAATACTTCGCCGCCACCGTCGCGATGATCGCCGGTGCGTTTGTCTTCGCGATCGGCGCCGGGCTGCTGCCGATCCCCGGCGGACCATCCAACCTGCACGGCCCGCTTTGGCTGCTGCTGTGCGTCGGGCTCGCTTTCTTCCTTGCCGGACTAGCCATCCTCATCCAGATGCTCAGCCACGCCAATGACAGCGGCGACCTGCCGGCAGGCGCTCCGTTCTGGTTGCGCGCCATGCAATATCTGATCGGACTGTGCATATTCGCCTGTTTCGGCGCGATCAGCAGCTGGATCGCATTCGGACCGGGCGAACGGCAATTCAGCGGGACGTTCATGTTCGGCGACGTGGCGACGAATGCAACGATCGGACGGATCGTTTTCGGCACCGGCGCGATCTTCATCTGGCTGTGCACGGCGGCCTTCGCCGCTTTCGGCTTTCGCAAGTTGTTCGATCACGACACATCGCGCGCCAGCTAATTTTCTGTATTTATTGGATGCGACACCCTCACCGCTTGAACAGGCCCATGATCTCGGCCTTGGCGAGCGTGTTGAAATGAAGGTTGAAGCCGACAACGGCGGCCGAGGTGTCGGCTTTCACGTCGATCTTGTCGGTCTTCACCGCAAACACAGTGAACAGATAGCGATGCGGATGGTCGCCCTCGGGCGAGCATGGCCCACCATAGCCGGGCGCGCCGAAATCGGTACGTGTCTGCAGCGCGCCGGCTGGCATTTTTCCGCCGGCGCTGCCGGCGCCGGCCTCGAGCTCGGTCACGTTCGGCGGGATATTGACGATCAGCCAGTGCCAGAATCCCGAGCCGGTCGGCGCGTCAGGGTCGTAGCAGGTGATGGCGAAGCTTTTCGTGCCGGCAGGCGCTCCCGACCACCTGAGATGCGGCGACGTGTTGCCGCCGGCGCAGCCGAAGCCGAAGTCGGCCGACAAGACAAAATCTTTCGAAAGGTAGTCGCCGTCCTTGAAGCTGTTGCTCGTGACAGTGAACGCCATGTACCGTCTCCTTGAACTGATTCTTTCGGATCGTCAGACGTCCGCAGCCTAGTCCCGCCCGGACAAATCGCAATGACCTCATTTTTCTCGACCAATTGGTTCGACCTTGCGATCTACGTCTGCCTGTTCGTCGCCGTTGTCATGGGCTTCATGACCGGGCTCCTGCGCAGCCTGGCAACGATCTTCGGATACATCGCCGGAATGGGCGTCGCCGTGTTCGCTGCGCCGCGCGTCACACCGCTGCTCACGAGCTATCTGAAAATGCCGACGCTGCAGAGCTGGATCGTTATCGTGGCGATCTTCGTCGCTGCAGGCGCCGCGCTCAGTGCGTTGCTGCGGCTGGCCCTCAACGAAATGGTCGGACCCAATATCAGCGTTCCCGATCGAGTCGCAGGCGCCGCGCTCGGCGCGCTCCGCATCGCGCTGCTCGCGATCATGCTCGTCGTCATATTCGATCGCGCTATCCCGCCGGGCCAGGAGCCCGCATTCCTGAAAGGCTCGCAATGGCGGCCGGTGCTGTCCTCGGTTGCGCAACGCGGCCTGCAGCACCTGCCGCCGGAAATCGAAGCCTATATCGACCACCTGAAGCGCTACCGCCGCCTGTAACGCCGATGTCTGCGTAGCGGCAAGGACATTCTGCCCAGTTCCTTTGAACTTTTTCGTGTCCTGGCACGACCCATTCCCGGACCAGCGTGTTTACTTTCACGGCTGGTGGAAAGGGCGTGCGATGCCGTCCAAAGGGCTAAGAACCGCAAAGGGGTTCGCAGCGATTCTGAACGCCGCGCGAGCGGCTGGCCTCACCGGATCGCCATCTGGCACCGGAACGCCGGGCCATGCCGCGCTCTTCTACCTCGCCCTCAACGACCCCGTCATGTCGGCGGCAATGCAGAGCGCGCGTGAATCCCTGCCCGGTTTCCTTGCGCTTGCCCGGCATCCGGGGCCGACCATGGAGCGGTTCGCGGTCAAGATCGCCTTGCTCGGCGACGCCGGTCCGGAATTCTTCTGGATTTATCCGTTCGCATACGTCGGAGACCGGTTCATCGGGCAGATCGGCAATACGCCACTCACGCTCGCCGCCCTGAAAAAGGGCGGCACCATCACCTTCGGCAAACGGGACATTGTCGACTGGATGTACACGGACGCCGGCGTGACGAAGGGCAACTATTCCGCGCGCGCCATCCTCAAGGCAGCCCTGCCGCGAGATCGCGCCGCATTCAAGCGCCGCTTTGGCCTCGAATTCGATTTTTGACGGCCCTCACGTCGGTTGCATGGCTGGCATGGCGGTAATTATTGCGGCCCATGCGGCGTTGTGACTGGCGCAACCAACCCCATGGCGCTACTTTATCTATGACAGGTTCCGCGTATCCAGGGTCGCGTCCATGGTAGAAGTCACCTACGAGATCGTCGAGCACGACGGCGGCTGGGCTTACAAAGTCGACGGCGTGTTCTCGGAGCCCTATCCGTCGCACGCGGCGGCGCTTGCCGCGGCGCGGCGGGCCGCTGCGGAGCAGACCGTTCCGGGTCACACGGAGACCATCGAGTACGAAGACGAAAAAGGCCACTGGCACACAGAGACCGCCCGCGGCTCCGATCGTCCACAAACACAGATCAAGGACAGGACCTGACGCGCCGCGCGCGCAATATTCGGGGGAATTGAAAATGCTTCGATTGCGGGTTTTCGCGCTCGCGATATTGCTGGCGCCGGCTGTACCGGCCTATTCGCAGACCTTGCTGCCATCGTCGGTAGAAACCATGCGGGACGTCGATCCGGGCGTCGACGACACCGGGCGCATTGCCGAAATGTCCCCGGAGTTTCGCCGCAAGTCGGTGCTCTACCGCACCGAACAGCCGGCCGGCACGATCATCGTCAACACCGCCGACCGCTACCTTTATCTGATCATGGGGAATGGCACTGCGCTGCGTTATGGCATCGGAGTTGGCCGCGACGGATTCCAGTGGGGTGGCATCCAGAAGATCACGCTCAAGCGTGAATGGCCGGACTGGGTGCCGCCGCCGGAAATGATCCAGCGGCAGCCGTACCTTCCGCGCTGGATGGCCGGCGGGCCGGGCAATCCGTTAGGCGCACGCGCGATGAATCTCGGCGCAACAGTCTATCGCATCCACGGAACCAACGCGCCGCAAACCATCGGCCAGGCGGTGTCGTCAGGCTGCTTCCGGCTGGTCAATGATGACGTGGCGGACCTCTACGATCGCGTGCCGCTCGGGACCAAGGTGGTTGTGCAGCATCATTAGAGACTGCGTCAGTCCCACAGGCCGTAGGCCGACCACTTCGCCTGGGGAATTTCGTCACCGACCGTGAAATGAAATGCCACCACGCTCATGCGGTCGGGCGTCGACGTGCATCGATAGGACAGCGCGTACCATTTCTTGCGGCTGCGGAACGCACCGCCGGTCACTTCGAGCGTATCGCCGGAAGCTTTCGGCTCGGCCATCGCATTCGCCACAGCGCGATCCGGGCGATATTGCTTCTGTTCGGTGCGGATGCGCGTCATCGCGGTATAGTCGCAGAGCTGTTCGAGCCGCTCTTCCGGGGCCAACATCTTTAGGCTGCGCTCGAACCGCCCGTCAGCGGCCACTGCGGTTGCCCCGAAGATTGTCGCGGCAACCACCGCCAGCCCAAACGCACGCATTCGCAATGTTCCCCTTTGCCGCGTCGCCCCGCGCCATTTAGGCGAGGCGGCAGGCGAAGGGCAACCCATTCTTCCGTTTTTCCCGCAGCGCTTTGTTCCGCTTCTATCGAGACGCCTTACATGGCCCGTTTATAGAAATTGCTGGCCCGGCCCCTGCCACCCGCCACGTTCGGGTTGGTGTTGACGAACTCGTCGGCAGTCAGCTTGTCGATCGTGCGTACCTGCGCCTCGCCGGCAAAATTCGGATAGCTGCTCGACACGATATTGTACGTCACCGTTTTCTTTTCCTCGTCCACGTTATAGGTGCCGAACAGCGAGATGCTCCGTCGCATGATCGTCGAATATTCCTCCGGAGTACCGGTCAGGCGGTTATTGCTGGCGATTTTCGGGACGTCGCTGGCGACATGAATCTGCGCGAATTGCCCTCCGGCCGTAAAGATCAGGATGCCCTTCGGGGTTTCACCGAAAGGAAAGGACTTTTTACCGTCGGGCGCGACCACTTCGGCAACCACGAAATTCCAGGTTCCCACGATCTGGTCGCGCAGGCTCTTTTGCTGTGCGGCAGCCGGCGACACAACGAGCGTCAAGGCGATGAGGCCGCCAAGTCCAATGATTTTCATGTCGTCCCCCGAGGTGTTGCGCGGCCATGCGCCGCATCAGGAATATTTCGGATCGCGGTCGAGCAGCTCGATCGAGATGCCCTGCGGCCCGCGCAGAAAACAGATCTTTATCCCGGGCCGGGGCGAATGCGGCTCCTTGGTGAACTCGACACCCTTCTTCCTGAGATCGGCCGCAATTGCATCGATGCCCGAAACCGCAAGGCCAAAATGGTCGAGGCCCTGATACGGCGTGACCGGTGCCGGATTGACACCGTCACCGGCATTGACCTGGGCCAGGAAGATCATGGCGCCGCCTAGCCTGATGTCCAAGCGCGGCTTGCCCTGCTGCGTCGAGCGGATCACCTCGGCGCCGAACATGCGTTCGAACCATTGCGCGGTGGCCTCCGGATCGGGCGTGCGCAGATGAACGTGATCCCACTTATAGTCTGGCATCGATCTTTCTCCGTTATTGCGATGCGAGCCTAGGCGTGGTCAACCGGCCGGTGCAACAGCCTTGTAGCGTGAAGGCTCGCCCGGCGGCGAAAGACGGTGCTAGAGTTTGTTCAGGGGCGCCGTCATCTGGGGAGTTTCGCCATGCGGAAATCTTGTGCCGGCTTTATCATTGCGTTGGCCGCAGTGCTTGCGGTTGCGTCGCAGCCCGTGCTTGCGAAGAGCGGTGGGTCCTCATCGCATCATACGGTCAAGGGAGAGCACATCAAGGAGGGCACGATCACCGTACGGAAGAAGTCGCAGACCAAGCCGAAGCTCAACGACATCACGGTAACCAAGCCCGTGGACAAAGCCTCGCCAAAATAAAGCTGGTCGCGCACATGAATGGGGGAAGCGCATGAAAGAACATAACCGACGCAAATTTCTCAAGCTTTCCGCTGGTGCACTGGCCGCACCGATGCTGACGCGGCCGGTCATCGCGCAAACAGCCTGGCCGGCGGCGCGCCCGATCCGCGCCATTGTGCCGTTCTCGGCCGGCAGCACCATCGACATTCTTGGGCGCATCGTGCTCGACCCGCTCTCGAAGCAGCTCGGCCAGACTTTCGTGGTCGAAAATCGCGGCGGCGCGGGCGGCAGCCTTGGCTCGGCAGCGGTCGCGAAGGCGGATCCCGATGGTTACACCGTCCTGATCAACGCGGCCGCGCATTCCGGCGCACCCGCCGCTTATCCGAACCTGCCTTATGACGCGGCCAACGATTTCTCCGCGGTCGCAAGCTTCGGCAACGTGCCGAACGTGCTGCTGGTTGCGCCGTCAAAGGATATCAAGACCGTGCAGGAGCTGGTGGCGAAGGCAAAGAGTGGCAGCCTCAGCTTTGCGTCAGCCGGCGTCGGCAGCGCGACCCATTGGGCCGCGGAGCGTTTCAACGTCAGCGCCGGGCTCAAGGTCACGCACGTGCCGTTCCGCGGCGGCCCGGAAGCGCTTACCGAAGTGATGACGGGCCGCGTCGACTACATCTTTATCGGCATTTCGTCGGGCCTGCCTTTCATCCAGAACAAGCAGCTGGTGTCCCTCGCCGTCAGCTCGGCCAAGCGCTCGCCCACGCTGTCGGATGTGCCGACCACGCTAGAGGCCGGCTACAAGGACTCCGACTTCAATTACTGGAACGGCATGCTGGTCCCTGCAAAGACCCCGCGGCCGATAGTCGACCGTCTCTATGCGGAGACCACAAAGGTGCTGGCGCTTCCGGACGTACAACAAAAGCTCAAGGTGCAGGGCGTCGAGCCAGCACCGCTGACGCCGAGCGAGATGGATGCGATGATCCGCCGCGAGATCACGCTCAACCTCAAGATCGCCAAGGAAGCCGGACTGAAATTCAACTGACGCAAGACGGCCCTGGGGCGATTCCACGCGACGGGATTGTGACGACCCACCGCCGCATGAGAGTTGCCCACAGGCCTGCCCGCGCCTGCGCATTTCGATGCGTATGTCGCCGCATTATTTGCTACACGTCGAACTGCTATGGCGGGCAAAACCATTCACGCTGCCGGCGGCATTGTGGTGCGCAACGGCGCGCGCCCGCTCATCGCTATCGTGCAGCGCGCGAAGGATGAACTCTGGGTATTACCGCGCGGCAAACTCAAGCGCGACGAGAGCCCGCTCGCCGGCGCGCGCCGGGAAGTCATCGAGGAAACCGGACACCGCGTTCGCGTGCGCGAATTCGTCGGTGCCATCACATACCGCGCGCGCGGTCGCCCGAAGGTCGTGCAGTTCTGGCGCATGCAGGCTGAAGCCAACCCAAGCCGTGACCTCATGGAGGACATCATGGCGGTCGAATGGCTGCCACTGTCCGCGGCCATTCGGAAGTTGAGCTATCCCCTCGAGAGGCTGTTCCTGAGCAATGTCGGCCGCAACATCTTGCGTTCGCGCCGAAAGAGCCGCGGCTCAAACGGAAAATCGAAGTTGCACAATCTGGTCCCGAAGGCGCGTCGGCATCCCGCCGTATCGCGAGCGCGCAAGTCCGCAAGGGCTTCGACTGGCCGCTCGACTACTACGATCTTGCAGCGCGTTCTCGGACTGTCGAACTGAACCGATCGCGGTCAAAAGTAAGGCGTTTCTGCCCGGAACCCGCCGCAAATCTTGCGAAAATTTAATCTGCGCAATGGGGTTGCGAATTCAATTCCAAACGACGTGTTCATGGCCCATTCACAGGCAAAACGGGAACCTCCCCTTCACGCTATTTGTTGATGTTCTGCGAAGGAACGCAGGAACCTAAGACAGAGACCGTTGAATCGGTATGAAGCGAATTCGGAGGATGTGCGCCATGACAAAGACGAAAACACTGACTGCTTTGGCGGCCGCCGCGACACTTGGAATCGCAGCTGTCGCCGCTCCCCAACCGGCCGAAGCCCGTTATTGGGGTGGCGGCTGGGGCGGTGGTGCTGTCGCTGCCGGCGTGATCGGCGGCCTAGCTGCCGGCGCGATCATCGGCTCGGCTGCCGGATACGGGCCGTATTATGGTGGTTATGGTCCCGGCTACTACGCTTATGCTCCTGGCCCGGCCTATTACGGCGGCTGCTACTTGACCCGCCAGCGAATCTGGGACGGTTGGGGTTGGCGTGTAAGGCGTGTGCGTGTCTGTAACTAGCTCTAGTCAAAGCCCGCGAAGTCGCGCAATAAGGTAAAGAAAATGCCCGGATTCGGTAACGCGTCCGGGCTTTTTCGAAAGAGGGGGTGACCCGGCGTTCAACAAAATTCCGACATTTTGGGACGGTCACTATCCTCTGCACGGGGGACGCGTTTAGTTTTATTCATCATCGCACCTGGTCGGCAGATTTGCCCGACCTGACCTGGAGGGAATTCCCATGAAGAAGACGATGCTCGCGCTCGCGACTGTCGCCACCATGGCGGTCGGTACCCTGAGCGCCCCGACCACCGCCGACGCCCGCTGCTACGGCTGCGCAGTCGGCGCGGGAGTGGCAGCCGGCGTTATCGGCGGCGCCATCATCGGCGGCGCGATCGCCAACAGCCAGCCGCGGTACTATGCGCCAGCTCCCGGCTACGTGGTCTATGAAGGCTACGGCGCCCCCTACCCGGCAGGTTGCCCGGGTGGTTACTGGGCCCGCCGGCCGCTCCGCGATGCCTACGGCAATTTCATCGGCTGGAGCAAGCCGCGGTTCATCTGCCCTTAAAGATCGCGTAACGAATTTGGGTGGATGATCCGGGCCAAATGAGCAATCGGCCCGAGAGGACACCCATGAAGCATACGATTATTGCGTTCGCCGCGGCCGCCACATTGGCCGCGGCGTTGCCGTCTTCGGCACAGGCAAACTGCCGTGGCTGCGGCGTCGCCGCCGGCGTCGTCGGCGGTCTGGCCGCCGGCGCCATCATCGGCTCGGCAATCGCCAACAGCGGCCCGACCTATTACGTCGAGCCGGCGCCGGTCTACGCACCGCCTCCCCCCGGTTACATCGGACCGTCGGAAGTCTTCGAAGGCGGCGTCTGCCACGTCGAACGCCGCCGTTTCTGGGTGGAAGGCTACGGCTGGCGGTCGCGCCGCATCGAGGTCTGCGACTAAGTCTTCGGTCTACCGCCGCATGTGATCGAGCACTGCGGCGGTCGGCCAGCAGTCGACTTTCAGTCCGTTCTTCTTCTGATACGCGCCGAGCGCCGCGCGCGTCAGCATCCCCGCTTTTCCATCGATCTTGTCCTTGTAGAGGCCGAGCGCAGCAAGGCGCTGCTGCATGGTCTCCACCTGCGCGGTCTTGAGCTGCGCATTCTTGCTCCACGGCGTCTCGAACGGCTTGCCACCGGCGATGCGGTCACTGAGATGGCCTACGAAGAGCACATAAAGATCCGAGAAGTTGTAGTCCTTGAGCACGAAATAATTCTTCGGCGCGAGGAAGGATGGGCCGTAACTTCCCTCCGGCTGCAATAGTGACGCATCGAGCGACAATTCCGCCGGGCTCAGCTTGCGGCCATAGGCAGGAATGAAGCCAAGCCTGATCCACTCGCGGACCGGCTTGATGACTTCGGGCACGCCGATGCTGCAGTCGGCGTTGGCCGGCGCATGCACCTCGATCGCCCAAGGTTCGCCGGGACGCCAGCCCTTGCCGACAAGCTGTTTCGCGGCCGACGCGAGCGCATCCGGCACCGAGCGCCAGATGTCAATGCGGCCGCTGCCATCGAAATCGACGGCGTATTTGTAGAATTCCGACGGCAAAAACTGCGTGAGCCCCATGGCGCCGCCCCAGGACGAGCGCATGTCGGTGCGCGGCACGCCGTCCTGAAGCATCTTCAGGGCATGCAGGAATTCATTACGGAAGAAATCCTTGCGCTTGCCGACATAGGCCTGGGTCGCAAGCACGCGTATGGCGTCCTGGCCGCCAAATTCGCGCGCGAAACCGCTTTCACGCGCCCAGATCGCCAGCAAGACATTGCCGGGCACGCCGATTTCTCTCTCGATCCGCGCCAGGGTGTCGCGATATTGCGCGGCGAGTTCTCTGCCGCGCGAGGTGAACGCCTGGAATGCAGCCTCGCGCAAATACTGCGCGGGTGTCTGCACGAATTCGGGTTGCTGTGGTTGCTTCTCGGGTTTTCCCGGAATTGCGAGATCGGGAAGCGAATAGTCAGGCTCAAGTCCGCGCACCGCCGCATCGAAGGTCGCGCGCGAGATACCAAGCGCCTGAGCGTCAGGCCACACCGTCTGAAGCCAGCGGTCGAATGCGGCATCGGCACGGGCGGAAACGGCCGAGAGCAGCAGCCACACAAAGACGATAACGGTGCGTCCGGTCATGCCGCCAAACTAGTCCGAACGAGCGCGCTGCTCCACCGGGAGCGGGCGGAATGCAGGCGGCGGAATGCGCCGGCGCGAAGCGGCTTCATAGGATGCCGCGACATGAAGCAGCACGTCTTCCTTGCCCGGTTCGGCGCGAAACACCAGTGAAAACGGCAGGCCCGGCTCGGGGATCGCGGTCGGCTTGTTCGACGGGACGTGAAGGTACGATTTGCTGTCGGCGCTGAGCTGATAGACCGGATCGTAGACCGTGGTCACGAAGCCCGCCGGTATAAGCACCTCGGTGAGCCCGGCATTCGGCCCGCTCAGCGATTCCAGCGTCAGGTTGTTGCGAAAGCCCTGCCCGGCTCCGCCGATTTTGCCCGGCGGCCAGGGCGTGTGAAGTCTGACCAGCACATCGAGCCGGTTTTCCAGCATCACCATCATGTCGGCACGCCGCAGAAGCTCGCGCAGCATGATGCGCTCGGTGATGTTCTGCCGCTCGCCGAGCGGGTTGCGCAAATCGGCGACTTCATCCCAGTTCAGCCAGCTCGCGCGCTGGTCGTCGCCCCAGAATTTCGAGCGCTTGTTGAGTTCGGTGAAATCAATGAGCGTTTCGATGAAGCCTTTGGCTTTCCAATCGGCGGCGCGGCGCGACAGGTACTGATTGATGTGGAAACGGAACGCCGTCTGCGGCGCCTGATGCTGGACCGTGGCGAGATCGAGATTGGAAGGCGGTGGAATGCGACCCTCGGCCATGTCGAGCATGTAGTCGATCGGCTTCATCTTACCGGAGCCGAAGACCTTTCCCGGCTCGAACTCGGTCGGCCGGATCGCCGCCGCGAATTCCTTGAACACGGGCTGCCCGTCTCCGGTCAGCCGGAACAGGATATCGGGCATGAAGACTGGCACCAGCCGCGCAAGGGCGACGCGGTAGTCCACTGCCATCTGCTCAATATCGGGATCGCGCTTCCAGAGCGGATCGGACGACTCGACCAATGTCGCGCCGAGCTTGCCGCCAAGAACGGACTTGATTTCCTGTGCCGCCGCAGTCGTGACCGGCACTTCGGTCATGTTTCCCGGCCGCACAGTCATCGACTCGCGGATGACGCCGATCCGCAGGCCTTTCAGCGATTCAGCGGGCCTGGTGTGACGAGCGTAATTGTCGAGCACGGATGAGCGCGGCACCGTCGTGAAGGGGTCGCGCGGATCATAGTAGCCCTGCGCCGGATCCTTGAGCGCATCGAGCACCTTGGCCGCGTCACCAATCGTGCGCGCGAGGATACCGGACCGATCGACGTGAATGTCGGCACCAATCGCACCTCCGTCAAATCCGAGCAAAGCCTTGTGGGGCAGGATGAGCGCGACCGAATTGTGGTTTGCCGGCCCGCGGCAGGATGCGCGCGTTTCCTCGCCCAGGCTGCACATCACCATGTTGGTGGACACTGAAACACCCGAGCCCGAACTTGAACCAAGGGAGGCCGCGCGCGTAGTGTCATATGGATTGGACGGATTGCCCGCCCAGGTGCTGCGCTGATAGCCAAGGGTTGATGTCAGAACCTTGTCGGGCTTGTGCGGCCCGCCGGGATCATCGGGCCGGCCGTTGTATTCGGTGTTCACCGCCTTGGCGAAGATAATCGCACCCTTGTTGCGCAGCTGCTCAACCAGAACGTGGTCGCGGGCCGGGAAATCGATGTCGTAGTGAGCATCCCCGCCGCCCGTCGAGCGCATGTCCTTGGTGTCGAACGGATCCTTGAAGGAGAAAACGACACCATACATAGGCATTTTCTCAAGGTCGGGATTGCGCCCATAGGCAGCGTCGAGCTCCGCCGCACGTTCGAGCGCATCGGGCAAATGCCGGAAATACTCACACACCGGCGGCGCACCCTTCGGCAATGGTCCCTTCGAGGGATGCAGATCGAAATCGCCGCGACAGGTCACCGAGCGTTCACCGCGAATGTTGAGTGTGGCCAGTGCATTGACCTGGCCGGCATCCGGTCTACCGACAGTCAGCCCGAATTGCTGCTGCACCGAAGGATCGGACGCGGTCGCCTCCATGCGACCGAATTCGAGCGGTGGACCTTTATACTTGTCGAGATCGGGCAACAGCTCCGAGGCTTTGACGGTTTGGGTCGGAAACTTCAGCGGCGCACCACCGCGCACAGTGCCATGCACTTCGGGGACGGCCGCACCGTCTTTCGTGACCAGCAGATTGGATGTGCCGTTAAAGGTGCGCACGCGCGCAAGGTAATGCCGTACGACATCGACGCAGGTCGTCTCGCCCGCCTTAATCGCAGCATGCAGCTCGTAGATCGTCGCCTCTTCAAGGACGAAGGGTTTTTTCGGCGCGCGAATCGGCTTGTTCATGGCGGCGCTTCCCGGTCCTGCCGAGATTAGAGGCTCAGGTGAGCAGGTGGAAGCGGCCTAGCGCGAGAACTTTTTGTATTTCAGCCGATGCGGGATGACGCTGTCAGTACCCAAACGTCGCATCTTGTCCTGCTCGTAGTCCTGGAAGTTGCCCTCAAACCATTCGACGTGGCTGTCGTCCTCGAACGCCAGAATATGCGTCGCAATGCGATCGAGGAACCAGCGGTCATGGCTGATGATGACCGCGCATCCTGCGAAATCTTCCAGCGCTTCTTCCAATGCGCGCAACGTATCGACGTCGAGGTCGTTGGTCGGCTCGTCGAGCAGCAACAGGTTGGCGCCCGACCGCAGCATCTTGGCGAGATGAACGCGGTTGCGCTCGCCGCCCGACAACGTGCCGACTTTCTTCTGCTGGTCGGCACCCTTGAAGTTGAACGAGGCGCAGTAGGCGCGCGAGTTCATTTCCTTCTTGCCGAGAAGGATCATGTCGTTGCCCTCGGAAATTTCCTCCCAGACGGTCTTTTTGCCATCCAGACTGTCGCGCGACTGGTCGACATAACCGAGATGGACCGACTCGCCGATCTTGATCGTGCCTTTGTCCGGTTTTTCCTGCCCCGTGATCATGCGGAATAACGTCGTCTTGCCGGCGCCGTTCGGGCCGATCACGCCGATAATGCCGCCAGGCGGCAATTTGAACGTAAGATCGTCGATCAGCAGGTTGTCGTCGAAACCTTTGGTCAGATGGTCAAAATCGATCACGTTCTGACCGAGCCGTTCGGCCACCGGAATGGTGATCTGCGCGACCGTATTGACCTTGGCGTTGGCGATCTTGAGCAGGTCCTCGTAGCGCTGATAGCGCGCCTTGGATTTGGCCTGGCGCGCCTTCGGCGAGGAGGAAATCCATTCGCTTTCGCGCGCGAGCGTGCGCTGGCGGGCCTCATCCTCGCGCTGCTCTTGTTCCATGCGTTTCTGCTTCTGCCCTAACCAAGAGGTGTAGTTGCCCTCGTACGGAATGCCGCGGCCGTGATCGAGCTCGAGAATCCAGCCGGTGACATTGTCGAGGAAGTAGCGATCGTGGGTAACGATCAGGATCGCGCCCGGGTAGTTGCGCAGATGGCCTTCCAGCCAGTTCACGCTCTCGGCGTCGAGGTGGTTAGTGGGCTCGTCGAGCAGCAACAGTTCGGGTTGATCGAGCAGCAGCCGGCAAAGTGCCACGCGGCGCCGCTCGCCACCTGAGAGCTTGGTCACGTCAGAATCATCGGGCGGGCAACGCAGGGCATCCATGGCCAGGTCGACCTGGCTGTCGAGATCCCACAGGTTCTTGGAGTCGATCTCGTCCTGCAGCTTCGCCATCTCGTCCGCAGTCTCGTCCGAGTAGTTCGACGCGAGCTCGTTGTACCGGTCGAGCAGCGCCTTTTTGGCGGCAACGCCCTGCATGACATTTTCACGCACGGTCATCTTGGGATCGAGCTGCGGCTCCTGCTCGAGGTAGCCGACGCGCGCGCCCTCGGCGACCCAGCCTTCGCCGGTGAAATCCTTGTCGATACCGGCCATGATGCGTAGCAGCGTCGACTTGCCGGAGCCGTTGACGCCCAGCACGCCGATCTTCGCATCGGGGTAGAAGGACAGGTGGATGTTGTCCAAGACCTTCTTCGACGGCGGGTAGGTCTTGGTCAGACCCTGCATGTGGTAGATGAATTGACGGCCGTTCATTGAACTCCTGGAACCTTTCCGCTGCGGCCCGAATCCGCCCGGGCGCGCTCACACGCCACCGCACGCTTTGTCGGGAAAATGCGGGGCTGATGTAACGGCGGAACCGCGAAAGAGCAAGCGCGCCGCGCTTCAACCTACCTCTGCGATCGAAGTAAACCTCTGGAAAGGCTGATTGCAGATAGGGTGCCGGGACAATGTTCGGGTACTTCTTCTTAACCGCTTCGGTCTCATGATGCCCACGCATGAACCTCGGCGCCGGACCCGGCGACCAAGGGACAAGAGGACCGGATTGTCCGCCTTGTCAGTGTGGGAGTTGGATCATGGGTCGCGCTATTCTGGCCATCTCAGGTTCCGCAATTTCGCTGCTCCCCCGCCCATTTACGGTGATCGGTGGCATCTTCGCCGTTTTCTGGCGCGAGCTGACGCGCGACGCGGTCCGTCCCTACCGGCCGGAATTGCATTATATGCGCGGCCCCGGGCCCGCCTGGCGCGCCAAGCACGGCCTGCCGCCGGCCTGAACCCCCCTATCTTTTCGGTTTGCCCGCCCTAAATTGGCGCGCCTCGCAGGGGCGCGCACGCAGGGAGTATCAGGGGAATGGTTCGGGCTGCAATTCTGGATGATTACCAGAACGTTGCGATGAGTTTCGCCGACTGGTCGCTGATCGCCAGGGACGTCGAGATCAAGGTCTTCAACAAGCCATTCGGCAGCCAGGATGAGGCGATCAAGGCCCTGCAGGGTTTCGCCGTTGTGGTCGGCATGCGCGAGCGGACCCCCTTCCCCCGCAAGGTCATCGAGGCCCTGCCCGACCTGAAGCTGCTGATCACGACTGGAGCGCGGAACAATTCATTCGACGTCAAAGCCTGCGCCGAACGCGGCATCACGGTCTGCGGGACCGGCGCGGCCGGCAGTCCAACCACCGGCATCGCCTTCGGCCTGATGCTGGAGCTCACACGCCACATCGGTTTCGAGAACGCCAGGCTGAAAGCCGGCGCGCCCTGGCAGACGACGATCGGGCGAGACCTCGAGGGCCTCACGCTCGGCATCCTCGGTCTCGGCAAGCTCGGCCAGCGCTCGGCGGCGGTCGGCAAGGCTTTTGGCATGAAGACCATCGCCTGGAGTCAAAACCTGACCGAAGAAAAGGCCAAGGCCGCCGGCGCGGACTACGTCTCTAAAGAGGACCTTTTCCGCAACGCGGATTTCGTCACCATCCACCTTGTGCTGAGCGACCGCTCGCGTGGTCTGGTCGGCGCAAAAGAGCTCGGCTTAATGAAGAAGTCGGCCTATCTCATTAACACGTCGCGCGGCCCGATCGTCGACGAGAAGGCGCTGATTGCCGTGCTGAATTCGAAGTCCATCGCTGGGGCCGGCCTGGACGTTTTCGATATCGAGCCGCTGCCGCTCGATCATCCGTTCCGTAAGATGGACAATGTCGTCATTACGCCGCACCTCGGCTATGTGAGCGAGCAGAACTACCGAAAATATTTTCCGGACATCGTCGAGGACATCCGTGCCTGGCTCGACGGCAAGCCGGTGCGGGTCATTGAGGCGAAATAAGCGCTACAACCGGAACAACTTTGCCGCGTTGTTGTAAGCGACGTCGGCGCGCACCGACTCGTCGAGTTGTACCGAGTCCATGAACGGGCCGGCGCCTTCCGCGTCAAAAGGATAGTCGGCCGAAAACATCACGTGGCCCCCCCCCAGCGCGCCGATCGAGCAATGCAACGGTGGCCCATCGTACATGCCCGACGTGGTGACCCAGACGTTTTCCTTGATGTATTGCGACGGCGGCTTCGGCAGCGTCCAGCCGTACGGCTTCGAACGGCTGTCGAAACGCCAGAGCAGGAAAGGCAAGGTCTCGCCGAGGTGGCCGAGCAGCAGCTTTGCTTTCGGATAGCGATGGAAGACACCGCCCGAGATGATGCGCAGCGCATGTGAGCCGGTCTCGACGCCCCAACCCCACATCGGCCGCACCAGCACATTGTAGCCCGCGAGCACCGGCAGCGCCGCGACCGGATCGGCCGGATGCACATAGACAGGCGCATCAAGAGCCGCCGCGCGTTCCCAGAAAGGATCATAGGAGCGGTCGTCGAGATATTTGCCGTTCGTATGTCCGTTGATCATGGCGCCGCAGAACTTCAGATCGCGCACGCAGCGCTCGAGCTCGTCGGCGGCAGCCTTTGCATCCTGCATGGCAAGATGCGCGAAACCAGAATAGCGGTCGGGCCGCTTCTGAATTTCCCTGGCCAGGAAATCGTTCGATGCGCGGGCGGCATGCACGGCTTTTGCGGTGTCTCGTTCCACCTGCACGCCCGGCCCGGCGATCGCCAGGATCGCCCGCGCGATGCCGTGCTGTTCCATCATCTTCAGGCGCTGCTCGCCGAAATCGGTCAGAGCCGAGTAAAGCTGCGCCGTTTTGGCCGGGGCAACGTCGACCATTGTCGGCCGCCAATAGGGCTCGGTGGCCGGATCCAGGAAATGCTCCTCGAGCGCGATCTTCTTGACCATGCGTTGCCTCCCCAAGGCCGACGGCCTGCTTCATCTTTTCCCTTTTAGCTGTATCGGATTTTGGGCTAACGTGTCCCACGATGCAAGGCGGCATAAGACCGCCGGTACTGGGTGGACGCGTCATGAATCGTCTGGTGACGAACGACAAAAGCCAGGTGCAGGTAATCGCGCGGGCGGCCACGATCCTGCGTGCGCTTGAAGAAGAAAACAGCGGCCTGAGCCTGGGTCAAATCGCCCAGCGCGTGAACCTCGCGCGCTCGACCGTACAACGCATCGTTGCGGCGCTGGAAACGGAAAAGCTGGTCATCGCGGCAACGCCAAACGGGCGTGTGCGGCTCGGCCCAACGATCTTGCGGCTCGCGGCATCGGTGCGCAGCGACTTCGTTGCGATGGCGCGCCCGTTCCTTGAACGCCTCTCGGAGGAGTTGCACGAAACCGTCGACCTGTCGACGGTGAAGAAGGATCACCTTGTCTTCATCGACCAGGTGATCGGCTCGCAGCGCCTGCGCGCCGTCTCAGCCGTCGGCGACACGTTTCCGCTCTACTGCACGGCCAACGGCAAGGCCTATCTCGCGCAGCTCACCGACAAGGCCATCGAGGCGCTGATTGGTCGCGTCTACGAGACGCGAACGCCGAAGACACTCACGCGGTTCGATGCGCTGCTTGCCGATCTTAGGTCGGCGCGGCGCCACGGCGTCGCCTATGACCGCGAGGAACACACGCTGGGAATCTGCGCCGTCGGCGTTGCGATGCACGATCCACTTGGCAACGCGATTGCTATTTCCGTGCCGGTGCCGAGCCAGCGCTTTGCCAGCCGGCAGACGCTGGTGGCCGAGCGGCTGATCGCCACCAAAAAGGCCCTGGAGGCTCACATGAATTCTTCGGCTGCCTGAGTGCAGGCGCCGATACATGACGAAATATCACATCAAAGGGAGGGAGCCGTGGCCAAAAGAATTCGCGGCGTGATGTTCGAAGAAAATCTAAAGAACAGCATGGGGCTGGAGTTCTACAACCTGTCCCACCGCTTCGGCTATCAGTCCCCGAACTGGCCGTACTTCGAGGACGTGAAGATCGAGCGCATCCACTACATGGCGAAATCGGGTGTGCTATCGCAGCGGATCACGACCTCGATGCACAACACCACGCACATCGACGCGCCGGCGCACGTCGTTCAAGGCACGCCGTTCATCGACGAGGTACCGCTTCCGCATTTCTTCGGCTCCGGCATCGTCGTTTCGATCCCCAAGAACAAGTGGGAGCCGATCACCGGCGACGACCTGGAAAAGGCCTGCGGCAAGATCATTCGTCCGCGTGATGTCGTGATCGTCAACACCGGCTGGCACAAGTTCTACGAGGACAGTGAAGATTATTTCTGCCGCGCGCCGGGCTTCGTGCCATCGGCCGGCGAATGGTTCGTGAAAAAGAAGGTCAAGGTCGTCGGTCACGATACGCAAGCGAATGATCATCCGCTCGCGACCGCCATCGGCCCGCAGCGCAATGGCCCGCTGCACCCGCATCTGGCCGAGGAATATCGCGAGTGGTCCGGCGGCCGCGACTGGAGGGATGACTTCCCGGAATGGGAGCCAGTGCACCGTATCCTGTTCAAGAACGGCATCATGGGCATCGAGAACGTCGGCGGCGATATCGACAAGGTCACCGGCAAGCGCTGCACTTTCGCGTATTTTCCGTGGAACTGGGATCGCGGTGACGGGTGTATCGTGCGGTTGGTCGCTATCCTCGATCCGAAACAAAAATTCCGTATCGAAAAGGGGAGTAAATTCTGATGATCGTCCGCAAACTCTCCGACGCAAAACCATATGAGGCACCGAACCACCGCAGCTATGAATCCCTGCGCATCTATGGCGCGGAGATGGGCGGGTCGCAGGCACTGATCTTCGGCATCTCGCATTTCCAGCCGAACGGCGGCGCCGGACCTGACGCCTCTCCACCGGAAAAAATCTATCACGTGCTCAAGGGTGAGTTGACCGTGATCGCAGGCGGCAAGGAGCAGGTGGCGAAACCGGGCGATACCGTTTTCATCGCGCCGAATGAAAACCGCGAGATCATCAATCGCGGCAAGGAGGTTTGCACCATTCTGGTCGCGGTCGCGGCGCCGCCGAAATAACGAGGTCCGTCATGGCCGAAGACTTCCTGAAGAATCCTCTGTCGCTGTTCGACATCAAGGGCAAGACAGCTCTGATTACCGGCGCGACCGGCGCCTTCGGTGCGCTCGCGGCCAAGACGCTCGCCGGCGCGGGCGCCAACGTCGTGTTGGCGGCGGGCCGCGCCGACGAACTGAAAAAAGTCTCGGGTGAATGCGAAAAACTGGGTGCGAAGACCGCGACCATTGCCGCGCGGCCGAATTCCGAAAGCGCCTGCGACAAGATCGCACAAGCCGCGATTGACGCCTTTGGGCGCATCGACATCCTGGTGCTCGCCTCCGGCATCAACAAGGTGCAGAAGATCGTCGACCAGAAGCCCGAAGACTTCCTCGAAGTGATGGACGTCAACGTCACGCAGTCGTGGCTGATGGCTCGCGCCGCCGGCAAGCACATGCTCAAGCAGGGCGGCGGCGGCAAGGTGATCCTGATGTCATCGGCGCGCGGCAAGCTCGGCCATCCGGCAGGCTACACTGCCTATTGTGCCTCGAAGTCCGCAATCGAAGGCATTACGCGGGCGCTCGGCTGCGAATGGGGCCCGACCGGCATCACCGTGAATGCAATCGGCCCCACTGTGTTTCGCTCACCGCTCACGACGTGGATGTTCGCCGACGACGAGCGCGGCAAGACCACGCGCGCGGCCTTCCTTGCCCGCGTGCCGAAGGGCCGGCTGGGTGAGCCGGAAGATCTCGCCGGGCCGCTGCTGTTTTTGGCGTCAAAAGCATCCGATTTCTACACCGGCCACATTCTCTATGCCGACGGCGGCTACACCGCAGGATAACGATGGCGAAGCCGCGTATTGCGTGATTGGTGCAATGAGCCAGGGAGGTGACAATGAATGACCGCCGCACGATTTCGCGCCGCACGCTGGTCAAGTCCGGCCTCGGTGCAATCGCTGCTCCCACCGTTCTGCGCGTGCTGCCGGCAGAGGCGCAATCGCAGGTCATCAAGATCGGCCATGTCAGCCCCAGGACCGGTCCGCTGGCCGGCTTCGGAGAGGCCGATGGATTCATCCTCGATCAGGTGCGCGCCATCCTCGCCAAAGGCCTGGAAAACGGCGGCAAGACCTACAAGGTTGAGATCATATCCAAGGACAGCCAGTCGAGCGGCAACCGCGCGGCGGAAGTGGCATCCGAGTTGCTCCTCGGCGATAAGGTCAACCTCATCGTTACCTCCGCAACGCCGGACACGACCAACCCGGTTTCCGATCAGGCCGAGGTCAACGAGGTGCCGTGCATCACCACCAATTGCCCGTGGCAGCCCTATTTCTTCGGGCGCAAAGGCGATCCGAAAAAAGGCTTTACCTGGACTTACCATTTCTTCTGGGGACTCGAAGACGTCATCGCCTCATTCCTCGCGCTGTGGGACGAGCTGCCGACAAACAAGGTGGTTGGTGGTCTTTTCCCGAATGATGCCGACGGTAATGCGTGGGGCGATCCGAATCTCGGGCTGCCGCCGGCACTGGCCAAGGCCGGCTACAAGCTGCACGATCCCGGCCGCTACCAACTCATGAACAGCGATTTCACGTCGCAGATCTCGGCGTTCAAGGCGGCCGGCGCGGACATTGTCACCGGCAACATGATCCCGCCGGATTTCGCGACGTTCTGGTCGCAGGCGGCGCAACAAGGCTTCAAGCCGAAGATCGTCACCATCGGAAAGGCGCTGCTGTTCCCGTCGGTCATCGAGTCGCTGGGCGAGCGCGGCAATGGCCTCAGCAGCGAGATCTGGTGGACGCCGCACCATCCCTTCAAATCAGGGCTTACGGGCCAAAGTTGCCAGCAGCTGACCGATGCATACACCAAGGCGTCGAACCGGCCATGGACGCAGCCCATCGGCTTTCAACATGCACTCTTTGAAGTCGCCATCGATGTGCTCAAGCGCGCGAAGAATCCGGGCGACCCCAAGTCCATCCTCGACGCAATCGTGGCCACCAACTACCAGTCGATCGTTGGACCGATTCAGTGGACTGGCGCGCCGGTCAAGAACGTCACAAAGACGCCATTGGTTGCCGGCCAGTGGCAGCGCAAGAACGGAAAATTCGATCTTGTGATCGCTGAGAACAAGACAGCACCGAATATTCCGGTTGGAGGAAAGCTGCAGCCCATTTCGTAACAGCACGCCGCTGCAATGGCTGCGATCCTTGCACTCGAGAAGATCTCGAAACGATTCGGCGCCGTCGTGGTGGCCGACAAGATCGACTTGTCGCTGAGCGATGGCGAAGCCCTGGGCATTATCGGACCAAATGGCGCGGGCAAGACGACGTTATTTGGAATCGCAACCGGTACGGTAACGCCCGATTCCGGCCGCGTGCTGTTCGCGGACAATGACGTGACCAGGCTGCCGCCGGAACGGCGCTGCCGGATGGGCCTGGCGCGATCGTTCCAGATTCCGCAACCGTTCTCAGGCATGAGCGTGTTCGAGAATGTCGTGGTGGCCGCAGCATTCGGTGCCGGCGAGCGCGAAGCCGCGGTCTACGATCGCTGTTGCGAGCTGCTCGAGCGCTGCGGCCTGGCAGAAAAGGCGAACAGACGTGCGGGCGGACTGACCCTGCTCGATCGAAAGCGTTTGGAATTGGCCCGGGCCCTCGCAACGAGTCCACGCGTGCTGCTGCTCGATGAGGTCGCCGGCGGTCTCACCGAGCACGAATGCGCAACGCTGGTTGCACTTATCAAGGATGTACGCGCGAGCGGTGTTTCGATCATCTGGATCGAGCACGTCGTGCACGCTTTGCTCGCCACTGTTGATCGGCTCGTGGTCCTGCACGGCGGCAAATTCATCGCCGGCGGCGACCCGCACAGCGTCATTCGTAGCTCGCAAGTAACTGAAATCTATATGGGAATTGACGCCGATGCCTGACGACCCGCTGCTCAAGATCACCGCCGTCGACGCCTTCTATGGCGACTTCCAGGCGCTCTTCGGCGTTTCGCTCAGCGTCGGCACCGGCCAGGTCGCCGCTGTCATCGGTGCAAATGGTGCCGGCAAGAGTACGCTCCTCAAGTGCATCGCCGGGCTGATGCATCCGTCACGCGGCGAAATTCTTTTCGAGAATGCAGCCACGACGAACACACCCGCCTTTGAAGCGCTGAAGCGTGGAATTGCGCTTGTCCCCGAGGGACGCAGACTTTTTCCATCGCTGACGGTCGAGGAAAATCTGCTGATCGGCGGCCAGTCGCGTCGCCCCGGGCCGTGGACACTGGCGCGTGTGTACGAGCTGTTTCCGATTCTGGCCGAACGGCGAAATCTTCCCGCGCCCGCACTTTCGGGCGGCCAGCAGCAGATGGCGGCCATCGGGCGCGCGTTGATGTCCAATCCGAGATTGCTGCTGTGTGACGAGATCAGTCTCGGGCTCGCGCCTATCGTCGTGCGCGACATCTACGCCCGCCTGCCGCAAATTACGGCCGAAGGCCTCTCTCTCGTCATCGTCGAGCAGGACATTGTTCAAGCGCTGCGGGCGGCGAGTCACGTCTATTGCCTGCAGGAGGGCCGCGTCGCGCTCCAGGGCGCCGCACGCGACCTCAGTCGCGAAAAAATTTCAGCCGCCTATTTCGGGGTTTGACGAGATGCAATGGCTCAACGTCATCTTGCAGGGTGTGCTGATCGGCGGCTTGTACGCAATGTTCGCAACTGGCTTGTCGCTGATTTTCGGCGTGATGCGACTGGTGAATATCGCACATGGCGACCTTATCGTGCTCGCAGCCTACATCTCCCTTATTGCCACGCAGGCTTTCGGCATGGATCCCCTCACCTCGTTGCTGCTTGTCGTGCCCGTCATGGCACTGATCGGCTACGCGCTGCAACGCGGCCTGCTCAACTACACCCTGGGCGAGGATCTGCTGCCACCATTGCTGGTGACTTTTGGCCTCTCCATCATCATCCAGAACGGGCTACTCGAATTGTTCACCGCCGACAGCCGCAAGCTGCAGGCAGGTGCCATCGAAATCCAGACATTCCAGCTGGCGCAGGATCTGTGGATTGGCGCGCTGCCGCTAATTCAATTCGTGGTCGCCGTGGCAGTTATCGCGGGACTGCAACTCCTGTTCTACCGCACAGCACTTGGCCGCGCGTTACGAGCGACGTCCGACGATCAGGCCGTAGCTCAGCTGACCGGACTCGATACGCGTCACATCTTCGCGCTGGCGATGGCCCTGTCATTGGCGGTGATCGCCATCGCCGGCGTATTTCTGGCCGTACGCGCCAATTTTGACCCAGCCATCGGACCCGCGCGGCTGATCTTCGCCTTCGAGGCGGTGATCATTGGCGGGCTCGGCAGCATGTGGGGAACGTTGGCGGGCGGCATTATCCTCGGTGTCTCACAAGCGATCGGTGCGCAAATCGACCCCGGCTGGCAGCTGCTTGCCGGTCACATCGTGTTTCTCGCCATCCTCGCCGTCCGGCCGCAGGGTCTGTTTCCCAAGGTGTCGGGATGATTGTCGAACACGCCACACGTTCAAGCCGTATCGGCGTTGCGCTCATCGCCATCGCGCTCGTTGTGCTCGCCTCGGCGCCCTACTGGGGCGACCGGCAAACGCTGCGGCTGCTTGCGGAAATGTTCACTTTCATCGCGCTGGCAAGCCTGTGGAACCTGCTCGCCGGATATGCCGGACTTGTGTCAGTCGGCCAGCAGGCTTTTGTCGGTCTCGGCGGCTACGTTTTGTTTGCGCTGGCGATGCTGCTTGATGTCAATCCGGTCTTGGCGATTTTTGTCGCCGGCCCGATCGGCGCTCTGGTTGCCGTTCCGGTGGCCTTGCTGATTTTTCGCCTGCGTGGCGCCTACTTTGCGATCGGAACATGGGTCGTGGCCGAGGTGTTCAGGTTGGTCGCGTCGCAAATCTCGGTCCTTGGAGGCGGTTCCGGAATCAGTCTTCCCGCATCGGTGGTCCTCGCGATGGCCCCGAGCAGACTGATGCGCGAATTCGAAATGTATTGGCTGGCCCTGCTGCTGGCGGTCGTGATCCTAGCGGCGATCTTTGTACTGTTACGCTCGCGTCACGGCCTCGCGCTGACCGCTATTCGTGACAATGAATTGGCCGCGCAGAGCACCGGAATTGGCGTGTGGAGCATCAAATTTACGGTCTACGTCCTGACAGCTTTCGGCACCGCGATGGTCGGTGCCTTCATCTTCCTGCAGAAGCTGCGCATCTCGCCCGACACCGCGTTTAGCGTGAACGATTGGACCGCGTTCGTCATCTTCATCACCGTTATCGGCGGTATCGGCCGGATCGAAGGGCCGATCATCGGCACGATCATCTTCTTTGCTCTGCGGCAGTCATTCGCCGGCCTCGGCAGCCTCTACTTGCTCATGATGGGCGCGGTTGCCATCGTCGTGATGCTGTGGGCGCCAAAAGGGCTGTGGGGAATGATCGTTGAGCGGCTCGGTTGGCAGATCCTGCCGCTGCAGCGGCATTTGGTACTGAGAAAAGACGCGAGAGGAAAATCATGACCATCGTCGACATCTATTGTCATGTTTACCCGGACCGTTTTTTCCGAGAGATGACCAAGGCCGCACCAAACCTCGAAAACATCGGAAAAAGACTGCGCGGTGTGACCAAGCTGTTCGATCTTGATGCCCGCTTCAAGGAAATGGATGAGTTCGGCGACTACCGCGAGATCATCTCTTTGCCGAACCCTGCCATTGAAGACATCGCGTCTCCCGATGTCGGCCTTAACCTCGCACGCATCGCCAATGACTCGATGGCCGAGCTTTGCCGGAAGCATCCGGATCGCTTCCCGGCGTTCGCGGCCGCGCTGTGTCTCACCGATGTCGAAGGCTCGGTTGCCGAAGCCCGCCGCGCCATCAAGGATCTCGGCGCGCGCGGCGTGCTGATCTATACCAATGTTGCCGGCGAGCCGCTCGACCAGCCGAAATTCGAGCCCATTTTCGCGACGATGGCAGAACTCGACCTGCCGATCTGGCTGCATCCCGTCGGCACCGCGGCGATGCCGGATTACCCGGCCGAGAAGAAGTCGCGATTTGAAATGTGGTGGTGCTTCCATTGGCCATACGAAACATCGGTTGCCATGGTGCGCATGGTGTTTTGGGGACTATTCGACCGCTACCCGAAGCTGAAGATCATCACGCATCATCTTGGCGGCATGATCCCGTATTACGACGGCCGCGTCGGTGCAGGCCTGAAGGTTCTCGGGCAGCGGACTTCGGACGAGGACTATTCAAAAATCCTGCCATCGCTGAAGCGGCCACACATGGACTACCTGCACGGATTCTACGCGGACACGGCGATGTTCGGCGGCGGTCCGCACGCAACAAGATGCGGTCTCGAATTTTTCGGTGCGGATCAGGTCGTGTATGCGACCGATACACCGCTCGGCCCGATTGCACCGACGATCAAGACCATCGAGGCGCTCGGGCTTTCAGACGCGAACCGCAAGAAGATCTTTTCCGGTAACGCTGAGAAGCTGCTCAATATGAAATTTCAATAGCGCAGCCTGTTACGTCGGCTTTTTCGTCTGGTGGTCTTTGCCCGAACCGACGCCACTCACCGGCGTCCAGCTCGGCGGATCGCTCGCCGGAAAGCTTTCATCGGAATCGATCACAACCTGATCTTCCTTGCGCGCGATTCGCTCGCGTTCTTTCTCCGCGTGGTTTTTCGGCTTTTCCGACATGGAAAACTCCCAATTCATTCAAGCCAATAACCGCTGTAACGGCTTGAAGTTCCATAAGGGGTTTCGCGCCGTAAGCGGTCCGTTACAGATCCTGTTTGACCCAGGCACCCTGCACATCCTCGCACCAGTTGCCGACGTTCCACTCGCCCCAGGCGCCAAGACCGCCCAATTCGTCTGGCCCGCAATAGACGGGCACGTGGACGACCGACAGCCCGTCGTGTTCGTGTGCAGTCTTCAGGGCATTGCCTAGGGCCTCAGCGTTGTCGCCGCCGGAGACAGCAAGGACACCTGACACAGCTGCAGCAACACTCTTGTAGTCAACCGCAACGTGGTCATTCGTGCGGAATTCAGCCTGATATTGCGCCACCTGCAGGCCGGTAATCGCGGCCATGCGCCGGTTGTCGAAAATCACGATCATGCCGCGAACGCCATGCTCGACGGCGTCGATAAGGATTTGCGGGTTCATCATGAATGAGCCGTCGCCGCAGAATGCAATTCCATAACGCGGTTTTTCGGCCAGCGCTGCGCCGAGCAAGGCGCTCGCGGCGAAGCCCATATATGAAGCTCCGGCTTCGGTGTACGTGTCGCCGGTACGCTCGTCTTCGACGATCTGAAAACCATTTGCCTGGACATCGCCCGCGTCGAAGAATTTTGCCGCGCCGATTTCTTTAGCAAAGTCGGCAACGATCTTGATCGCCGCGGGCTGCGTCAGCACCGGCTTCTGCCACACCTCATCGCGCAGCGGCCCGCATGCATAACGTTTTTGCTTGTAGAGCGACCATTCGGCTTTCTTTGCGGCGCAGGCCTTGAGCCACGGGCCCTTGTTGCCGTTCGCCTTCAGCGTTTCGAGCCTGCCGGCAAGACGATCGGCGACCGCTCCAATATCGCCGACCAGTGCTATTGTCTTATTGTAATGAAGCGCATCCGCCAGATCGCCGTTGATGTTGATCACGGCCTGCGCGCGCTTGTATCCGATCCCGGAGCAATCCGCCTGACAGACGGCACGTGAGCCGATGACGACCAGCAAGTCGGCTTCGGCCATTGCATAATTGCCGCTGATCGAACCTTTCGAGCCGCCGACATGCATGTTCTGCCCGTGCGCGTCCGGCAGCACCCCGGTCGAGCCCGGCGAAAGAATGACCGCGGCGCCCGCGGTTTCCGCAAGCCGCCGCATCGCCGCATCGTGACCGCGCGTGCCGCCGCCGGCCTTGATCGCGACCTTTGTCGTCTTTGCAATCATGTTGGCTGCCTGATCGATCGCCGCATCGTCCGCCGGCGCGAGTTTCGGCAGCTGGGGCCGTGCCGGCAGCGCGGAAAGATTCACGGTGACCATTGCAGGCTGCGTGTTGAGCGGCAGCAGAAGATAGAAAGGCCCTGCACGATAAGGATGATTGACGCAAAGACTGCCGCGGCGCAGGGCGTCACGAAGCCCCTCCGGTGTGTGAAGCACGTAGGACTGGCCCATGACGGCCGTTATGCGCCCGAACAGGCCCTGCTCCTCCTTCGGCACCTGTTGCATGTTGTAGCCTTCGCCGAAGGTCGTTTCGTCACCGTAGATGTGATAAACGCCGACGCCATTGGATGCGGCGGCGAGCGAGCCGGCGAAGGCCTGCATGGCGCCCGGACCGATGGACGTGACCACCGCGGAGATCTCGCCGTATTGCCAGCGCAACGCGGTCGCGGCATGGGCCATTTCGACCTCGTTGCGGCAGTTGATCGTCCGGGTGGCGCCCTCTTTCTCGTAAACGCGCAGCACATTGCCGAGATCAGTCGAGCCATGGCCGAAAATAGCGAAGTATTTGCGGACGCCCTGCCTCAGCAGACCGAGCACCAGCGCTTCCGACAGCGGGCACTCAACGAGCTTCGGAAGACCCGCGGCGATGGCCTGATCGATGCCGCCAGCCTTGGCGATTGCACGCGCACGCGCACGCATGTCCTGCAATGGATTGGTTTTCTTCGGGTCAAGCATCACGCACTTCCCACGTGTTGCCGAAGGAATGGACCGACGATCTTATTCCACTCCTGCCAATGACGGCGATAGGAGTAATGCCCGCCTTCTTCGACGACAACGAGCTTTGAGCCCGCGATCGCCTTGTGCAGGTCCTCGGATTGATAGACCGGCACCGTGGCGTCGTCGCGTGTGCCAATAACGAGAGACGGAGTACGGATTTTGTGCAAATCGGCGCTGCGATCGTGCGACATCGTCATATCCAGCCTGCCGGCAAGAACCTCGACCGGTGCGACTGTTTTCAGTGCGCGCCGCTCCAGCTCCATGACCTTATCGAGGTTGTAGCGGAATTGCATGGCGCCATTGGTGAACAGCGACGAAACCTTGACGTATTCCTCCGGCCCGTAGGAAAGCGCAATGTGTTTGCGCGCAGTCTGCACGCGGACGATATATTCATCCGCCTTCACCCAGGTGTTGGAAAAGATGCAGCAGCTAAGCCGGTCAGGATAGTCGATGGCGAGGTTCTGTAGCACGCAGCCACCCGTCGATGTGCCGGCAACATGCGCCTTGCCGATACCGAGCTTGTCGAGCAGCGCGACGGCATCGCGCGCGATTGCCTGGGTCGAATATGAGTCTTTTGGCTTGTCGCTGTCGCCGGCACCGCGATGGTCGAAGGAGATGCAGCGATAGTGTTTGGAAAATTCAGCGACCTGGAATTCCCAGGCATTGAGCAAGCCGACCAACCCTGGAATGAACAGGATCGCTTCGCCCTGGCCACGCTCCTCGTAGTTCAGCGTGATATGACCGACATCGATGCGGGGCACGAATCGCTCCGTCAAACGGCGCCGCCGCGATGATTTGCCATCGCGGCGGCGCTTCTGACCTCAGCGTCAGTTCGGCTTGCTGGCTTCCGCAGCTTCCTTCAGGGTCGGCGCCCAGCGCGGAATGTCCGACGCCACAGTCTTGCGAAGGAATTCGGGGCCGCGTTCCGACTTCGGCGGCACGGTGCCGCCTAGCTTGCCGAGCTTTTCCGCGGTTGCCGGATCGTCCAACGCTTTGTTGAGCGCATCGGCGAGCTTGTCGACGATTTCCTTCGGTGTGCCCTTGGGCGCATAGATCCCGCTCCAGATGTTGAGCTGAAAATCCGACACACCGGCTTCCTTGGCGGTCGGGACGTCCGGAATGGCCGCCAGGCGCTGCGGACCTGCTATCACCATGCCCTTGACCTTTTCGCCCTGGATGGCTCCCGCCATGACGATGGCCTGCTCGCAGGCAATGTCGACATGCCCGCCCATCAAATCGTTCATGCCGGGGCCCATGCCGCGATAGACAACCATGGTCGGCTTGATGCCCGCGACCTGGTTGAACAACAGGCAGGCCATGTGTGAGGTCCCGCCCACGCCGCCAAAGGCCTGCTTGACCTCTGAACCCTTCTGCTTTGCCCAGGCGATGAACTCTTTCAGGTCTTTCACCGGGATATTCTTATTGATGGAGATAGCGGCGGGCGCATTCGCCGACATGCCGATCGGTTCAAAGTCCTTGGTCGAGTCGTATTTGAGGTTTGGATAGAAGGTCGGCGCCGCGATAATTGTGCCCATGCTGGCGGCAAACACCGTATAGCCATCCGGTGCAGACTCCGCAGCACGCGTTGCACCGAGCGTGCCGCCGGCGCCGCCGATGTTCTCGATCAGGATGTTGTGACCAAGATGTTTGCTCATGCCGTCCGCCGCGATGCGCGCCACGATGTCGCTCGGGCCGCCGGCCGGGAATGGCACGATCATCTTGATTTCACGGGTTGGATAGTTTTGCGCGTGCGCCGCACTGGCAATTGCGAGCGCGGCGAGCGCTCCTGCTATTTTGATTGCGTATTTCATCGTATCCTCCCTCTCTGCTTTATTCACGTTGTGCGCTTCGAAATTCTCCCAGACAAAACAGCATTTACTCCGCAGCCTGCATGGCTTCGCTTCGCTCTTTCTCGCGGATCGCCATCAGCACCTTTTCCGGCGTTGCCGGCAGCGACGTGATGCGGACACCGACCGCATCGTAGATTGCGTTCATGACCGCCGGAATAGTCGGCACCATAGCCGGTTCTCCGACACCTTTGACCCCGAGCGGCCCTATCAGATCGGGATCCTCGATAATAATCGAATTGATCCGCGGCACATCGAGCGCGGTCGGCAGTATATATTTGGCAAAGCCAGACGTGGTCGTTCGCCCGCCATCGAGCTTGTAGTCCTCCATCAATCCCTGCCCGAGCGCCTGGACGATGCCACCCTCGATCTGACCTTCCACGCCTTGCGGATTGACCGCGCGGCCGACGTCGTGCGCAGCCCAGATGCCGAGCACCTGCACCTCGCCGGTCACGGTATCGACTTCAACCTCCGCCACCTGCGCGCCGAAAACGTAAGCCTGCCAAGGTCTTCCGGAACCATCGACCGGATGTAGACCTGTCGTATCCGTGCCGAAGGTAGCCGAGCCGACCGGAACAACGCCGCGATTTTTTGCCGTGCTCACGGCCTCGCCCATGGTGATCCGATGATTGGTATTTTCGGCCCAGATTTCGCCGTTGCCGGTGCGGATCGCTTCGGCATCGACGTCCCATACCTCCGCCATGACATCAACCAGCCGCTTGCGCGCCTCGCGCGAGGCGAGCGCCACGGCATTGCCGATCATGTAGGTCTGGCGGCTCGCGCCGGCGTGCGAGGCTTCCGGGGCACGGGCCGTGTCATTGTCGCCGATCACCACGTGCTCGGGCTTTACGCCCATCTCGTGCGCGGCGATCTGCGCCAGTACGGTGAGGATGCCTTCGCCGATCTCGGTTACGCCGGTTACGATCTTCGCGCTGCCACCGTCGTCGATCTCGGCCCAGGCAGCGGCGCGATCGATGACCGCGGTACGGGCAATCCCGTACCAGCATGCCGCCATCCCTCGTCCGCGCTTGCGGGCCATACGCCTACTCCGCCGCTTCCTGTTTATCCGCGACCTTGAACCGCGCCCCGAGCGCGCAAGGCGGGCGGATATCGTCGCGCCCGAGATCGCGCCGCGTGTTACCGCGTGAGTTTGGCACTCCGGCTTCCCAGCCGGATGCCTTCTCCAGCGCATTGAGGGCGTGTGTCAGGCTGACCGACGTCAGCTTGGCCTTCGTATGTGTGAGCGCGCCATCACGCATTGCGTTGATGCGGCGAATTTCGAACGGGTCGAGGCCGAGCCGTTCGGCACAGATGTCGAGGTGAGATTCCGTCGCAAACGCCGTCTGCAGCGCTCCGAAGGAACGGAAAGCACCGGATGGTGTGTTGTTGGTGTAGATCCCGTAAGTGTCGACTTTCACGTTCGGAATGGCATAGGGCCCGGCCGCGAGGATTGCAGCCTTGCGCATGACACCTTCGGTCGACAGGCCATAAGCCCCGCCGTCGCAGATCATCTTCATTTCCAGTGCGCGGATGCGGCCATCGCGCATCAATCCCATGCGGAGGACCGTGCGTGACGGGTGGCGCTTGGCCGTAGAAATGATCGATTCCTCGCGCGTGAAGACAAGCCGGACCGGGCGATGCGTCTTCATCGCGAGCAGCGCCAACATGCCCTGGTAGATCATGTCCTCCTTGCCGCCGAAGCCGCCGCCGACAGGGCTCATGATGAAGCGCACCTTGGAGATCGGCTTCGCGATGATGCGCGCCAGCATATGGCGGTGATGCGTGATGTTTTGATCGGGCGATACGATCGTGACGACGCCATCGTGATCGACGTAAGCAAGGCCGGCCTCAGGCTCGAGATAGGCGTGCTCGATCGGTTGCGTCGTGTAGGTTTCCTCGACGACCAGGTCGCTTTCGGCGAAGCCTTTCTCGGCATCGCCGACGCGGATCGGAATGTGCTTGGTGAGATTGTCGGGCGCGTAGTCGTGCAATACCGGCGCGCCCGGCTGCATCGCTTCGTCCGGATCGAAGACGGCGGGCAATGGCTGATAGTCGACCTTGATGGCGGACAGCGCGCGCTTGGCAATCAGGGCGCTTTCGGCGGCGACCGCTGCAACTGCCTCGCCGACATAGCGCGCCTTGTCGCGCGCCATGATCGGCTGATCATTGACGAAAACGCCGAAACCGTCCTCGCCCGGCACATCGGCACAGGTGATAACACCTTCGACGCCGTCCATGGCCTCCGCGGCCGATGTGTCGATCGAGACGATGCGCGCGTGCGCGTGTGGCGAGCGGAGCACTTGTACGTGCAACATGCCGGGCATTGTCATGTCGCCGGCATATTTGAGCCGACCGGACACCTTGCTCGGCGTGTCGATGCGCCGGACGTTCTTGCCGATGAAGTCGCCTTCTTTGGCTTCGTCTTCGAGCAGCGCATTCGCCGGCAGGCGGCCGTTCTGCACGTCGCGCGCCAGCTCGACGGCATCGAAAATCTTCTGATAGCCCGTGCAACGGCAGATATTGCCGCCAAGGCGCTCCTTGATTTCCTCGCGGTCGGCAAATGGATTGGTGCGCAATGCTGCGGTTGCCGCCATAACCATGCCGGGAATGCAATAGCCGCACTGGCTCGCGCCGGTCTTGTGGAACGCCTTCTGCAGAACGCTCAATTCGCCTGTGTTCGCAAGGGCTTCCACCGTCTCGATAGTCGCGCCTTGTGCTTTAGCAAGCGGCATCAGGCACGATTTCATCAGGACGCCATTCACGAACACCGAACAAGTGCCGCACTCACCCGCACCGCAACCTTCCTTGTTGCCCGTGAGGTTGAGGTCGTCGCGGATGAAGTCCAGCAGCCGCTGGTGCGGCTTGGCACTGCGCGCGATCTTCCGGCCATTGATGGTGGCATTGAACAGAAGGTCAGGCATAGGCCGCCTCCAGCTCGGGTGCCAGCACGCCAGAATCGGCGCCTGCCCGCCGTGCTGCATTGATCAATCCGCGCAGCATGAAGCCGCGCACGACATCGCGGCGGTATTCCTGGCGGGTGCGGGAGGCGACAAGCGACACAGGCATATCGGCCGCAGCATCCAGGCGATCGGCGCTCAGCGGGCCGCGCAGGAAATTCTCGACCTCGGTCAACCGCAATGGCTTCGGCCCAATGCCGGCGATCGCGAGCCGCGCATCTTCGATTTTCCTGCCGTCCCTATCCAGCCTGATCAGCGCCGCAAGGCACACCAGTGAAATGACAAGCGAACGGCGATGACCAACTTTCTCAAAACTTCCTCCATGCGCCGGCAGCGCGTCACATTCGATGGCTATCAGCAATTCGCCGTCCGCTAGCGCCGTCTTGTTTGGTCCGGTGACGAATTCCTGGAGCGGTATTGAGCGTTTGCCGCGCGCCGAGGCAAGCTCAACGATGGCGTCATGCGCGATCAGGCAGGGTGTCGCATCGGCGGCCGGCGATGCATTCACGATATTGCCGCCCACGGTTGCCTGCGCGCGAATTTGATCGTCGGCGAACCAGACGGCGCAGCGCGGCATCGCTGGCAAAGCGCGGCCAAGGGCGGGGTCATCGAGAAAGCGCTGGATCGGCGTTGCAGCGCCGAGCCGCACCCGCTTGTCGCCGACCGATATTTCACAGAGCTCGGGAATCCTTGCGACGTCGACCAGCACGGGAATATGCACGTCCCCGGCTCTGCCCTCGCGCGCCCAGGGCAACGTGTCGGTCGCGCCTGCGACGATGCGATAACGGCCGCGATTGGCCTTCATCGCGGCAAAGGCCTCGGCCAGCGAGGCCGGGCTCATGTATTCGTCGCACGTCAGCATAGCGCCCTCGTTGTCCCTTCCGCGCGCGGAAGGGTTGAAGCGTCACTCGGCAGCTTCCTTCTGGGCAGCGCCCATCTTGGCCTTCACAACGACTTTGATGGCGTCCTCCACGCGATCCTTGGCATAGCGGATCGCGGTCGGAAGCTCCTCGAGCGGAAACGTATGAGTGTGGATTTTGGTCGCGTCGAAGCGCTTCTGGCGCATATAAGCCTCGGCGCGGTGCGTCGCGCTCTTGCCCTCGCCGCGGATGCCATAGACGTAGATGTTGTTGCGCACGATGTGCGCGACGTCGACCGGCACTTCCTCGTGCGCAAAGGCCGCGAGGCAGACGCGACCGCCCCGGTTGACCATGCGAACCGCGTCGTTGACGGCGCTGGTGGCGGCCGAGCATTCGACCACGTAGTCGACGCCCTTGCCGCCGTTGAGCTTCTTCACCTCGGCTACGACATCTGGCGTCTTGCGGATGTTGACGACGTGGTCGGCGCCGAGTTCGAGCCCTATTTTCAGGCGGTTGTCGCGGGTGCCGGTCAAAATGACCGGTTGTGCGCCCAGCGCCTTCGCGACTGCCACCGCCATCAAGCCGATGGGGCCTGGGCCGGTGACGCAGACGCTTTCGCCGGCAACGAGACCGCCGAGCTCGGTGAGCGCATACATCGCGGTGCCAGCGGTGACGACGAGCGTACCCTCTTCATCCGACATGTCATCCTGCAGCGAGACCAGCGTGTTGATGTTGTTGACCTGGTATTCGCAGAAGCCGCCATCGGTGGTGAAGCCGTTGGCGCGGTGTCCTTTGTCGACGTCGCCGTAATTGAGGCCGTAGTTATGGCAAGAGGTGTACATGCCTTCGCGGCATCGCTTGCACTGGCCGCAGCCGGCATGAATCTCGACAGCAACCCGCTGGCCGAGATTGTATTCATCGACGCCGGGCCCGAGCGCCACGACCGTGCCCATGTATTCGTGACCAGGCGTGAAGTTTTTGTTGAACGGCAGTCCACCCTGAATCGACGCCGGCGGCCCGTGATAGATGATCTCGAGATCCGTCGCGCAAATCGCAACCGCGTCGATGCGAACGAGGACTTCCGCCTTCTTCGGCACGGGCACCGGCTTACTAGCAATGCTGAGCTGGCCGGGTTCGCCAAGCACCCAGGCGCGCTGCGTGTCCGGAATTGGAAATTCGTTGTGGTTGGTCTTCACCCCAGCCGGCGCGTACATATTTCCTCCGATAAGAATCTTACGCTTTGTGCAATCTAGTTAGCGGCGGCCTGCGGCCGTTCGCCATTTTGCGATCCAGGCTCGCCGAATTCGGCCGACAGTCCGCGAGTCGCCGCCGTGATCTGCTCCCGCATGAGCGCAATGTGGTCGTCGCTCGCGCGCATTGTCGGAGTCGAAGCGCTGATCGCTCCGATCACGGTGCCGGCCTGGTCGCGGATCGCCGCACCGACGCAAATAACGCCTGGCAGATATTCTTCGCGATCGATCGCATAACCGTTGCGGCGGACGATCCGCAGTGACTCGAGCAACGCAGGCAGTTCGGTGATCGTCTTGTCGGTGAAACGCTTCATCCCGCTTGCAAGGATGCGCTTGATCTCGTCTTCCGGCAGCCACGCCATGATAGCCTTGCCGACAGACGTTGCGTGTGGCGCCTCGACCTTCCCGATCTTGCCGGTGTCGACACGGACTGCGTGGCGCGCCTCGCGCACGGACAGCGTGACGACGCTGTCGCCCTGCAACGCGGCGAGATGGACCGTCTCGCCGGTCGCCTGATTGACGGTTTCGAGATAAGGCTGCGCCCGGCGCGGCAGATCGACCTGCAGGCACGCATGGCCGAGATAGATAATGCGCGGCCCGAGCGCGTAGAGGCGCCGTCCCGGCACCTTCGCCGCAAAGCCACGGTGAATGAGCGTGGCCAGCAGGTGATGGCACGTCGAAATGTTGAGGCCGGTCCGGTTGGCGAGATCCGTCAGCGTCGCTTCACCGCCCGCTTCCGCGATGGTCTCGAGCAGATACAAAGCGCGGTCGACGGATTGGATGCTGTGACCGTCACCTTCCCGCGTGCGCGAGGCACGCGATTTGGCACCGGGGCCAGGCAGGATTGTTGCGTTCATTGGTCGTTTCTCCCTGGCCGGAAGGGAAAATCCTCGGCCGGGGGTAGTCAAGGCTTTTCAGCATAAGGAACGTAATTTTCAGGATGTAAAATAGGCAAATGCCTGTTTTTTCGAGAAACTAAGGGGTTGCAGCCAGTCCCAGCTCAATTTCGAGAGCTCCACAGAGCATTTGGCCGAGCAAAATGTGCATTTCCTGGATGCGGGCGGTCGTCGCTGACGGGACAAGTAAAAGGTGGTCGGCATGCGTTGGCATGGCGCCGCCGTCGTTAGCGCCAAACGCCGCCGTGACGAGACCCATCGCTTTCGCCTGCTTCAGGCCGACGATGATGTTCGCGCTTTTACCGGAGGTCGAGATAGCGACCGCAACATCGCCTTTCCGGCCCAGGGCCTCGATTTGCCGGGCAAATATTTTTTCAAACCCCAGATCGTTACCGACGGCCGTTAGCGCAGAGCTGTCGGTCGTCAACGCAATTGCTGCGATCGCGGTGCGATCTTTTTTGTAGCGAACGGTCAACTCGGTCGCGAGGTGCTGTGCGTCCGCCGCGCTGCCGCCATTACCGAAAAACATCAGCTTGCCGCCGCCGCGGATCGATTTTGCGCAAGCCTGTACAAGCTTTGCGAAAGCCTCGGACAATGCCGCTTCAGTATGGCGCGCGACGTCGTTGTGCTCGGCAAACTCGGCTTTAAAGAATGTGGTGAGGTCCACTGCCGCTCTCTTCACGCCGCTTCGCCGCGAAATTCCGGAACTGCATCGCGCAAGACATTGTAGATCGCCGCGCGTTCGCCGCGCGTAACACCCTGCTCCAGGGTCGCCACCCAGGCGCGGATCGTCTCGAGCGAGGGTGAGACAGGTTTGGCGGCGACGATACCAGGAATGCCGATCTCGGATGTCTCCTCACCACGCGCAAAAAGGATCTCGTTTAAACGCTCGCCGGGACGGATGCCGGTGAAGGTAATCTTGATGTCACGTTCGGGCTCAAGACCGCTGAGTCGAATAATGCGCTCGGCCAATTCAACGATCTTTACCGGCTGTCCCATGTTGAGGACATAGACCGATGCATCTCCGTTCAACTGCTCCGATGCATGGCTTGCGGCCATTACGACGAGGTCACAGGCCTCTCGAATCGTCATGAAGTAGCGGACCATGTCGGGATGCGTCACCGTCACCGGACCACCTGCCTCGATCTGCGCCTTGAACTTCGGAACGACCGAGCCGTTGGAGGCGAGCACATTGCCGAAGCGCACGGAGATGAGTCGCATTGGATGCTGGCTGCGGCGCGACAATTCGCCGTCGAGCGCCTGGCAATACATTTCCGCCAGACGCTTGGTCGCGCCCAGCACGGAAACGGGCTCGATCGCCTTGTCGGTCGAGATCATCACCATCGCCGCAGCACCGGCAGCTGCCGCAGCATCGGCGACGTTGATCGAACCGAACACGTTGGTCTTGATGCCTTCGTCCCAATCCTGCTCGAGCATCGGCACATGCTTGAGCGCAGCCGCATGAAAAACAATATCAGGCTTGAATTGCGCGACAAGGCTGGTGATCCTCTGGCGGTCACGGACATCAGCAATCCGGCCCAGAATTTCCGTGGAGCTTTGCTTGGCCTTCAGTGTCTCCAGTACGGCGTGCAGCGCGGGCTCGGAATGCTCGACCACCAGCAAACGGCTCGCGCCGAAAGTGACCATGCGGTCGCAGATTTCGGAGCCAATCGAACCGCCGCCGCCCGTCACGACGATGGCTTTTGCGCTTACAAAATTCTCAAGCCGCCGGTAATCAATCTTCACGCTAGGCCGCAGCAGAAGGTCTTCGACAGCCACTGGCGCAAGCTGGACGGCCGGCCCTTCGGCATCGAGCGACGGAAGCTGGCTCATGCTGAGGCCAAGCTTGCGGGCACGGATCAAAATCGCCTCCGGCCGCGCCTCCGGCGTCAGTGCCGAAGGCGCAAGCACAAGCCGGGTCACCCGCTCGCCGCGACGCTCAAGGTCGGCGACGACTTGCTCGAGGTCCTCGATATCGCCCAGCACGCGCAAGCCGCGGATCGATTGGCCGCGATCCGCCGAAGACGGTGAGAGAACGCCGACGGGCCAGATTTTCTTGACCGCCCCGCTTTCGATGCTTCGCAGCAGCACTTCCGCGTCGGCGGCACGGCCAAGAACGAGCGTAGGAGTCGCATCCGCGACCCTCACGCGCTGCAACATTCGCGCGTAGTGGAAGTACCGGTAGGCGACACGCAAGCCGCCCAGAAAGAACATTTGCAGAAACCAGTACAGCAGAATCGAAATTTTGCCGAAATAGAATGTGCCGTACACATTCGGCGCCAGCAGAACATAGTCGAGCGCGAGCAGCGACAGCGCCAGCACGGTCGAGGCGCGGAATAAATTGTAGAGGTCCGGGACCGATGTGAATCGCCACTTGTTCCGGTGCAGCCCGATGACGAAGTAGACGATGGCCGCGTAGACTAGAAAGGCCGGCAGAAATCTTCCCAGGCCGTGCAGACGCTCGTCGAGGGCCGCACCTTCAAACCGCAGGAAAAAGGTGGCCACAATTGCGGCCGCAGTCGCCAACAGATCGTGCAAGACAATCAGAATTTGGCGCGGTGTAAGTTTCATGTCGCGGTCTTCCACGCCGATCGACGCTTCACCCCGCCGGAAGAATGACCGCCAGCGAACATTCCCGATACAAAAGTGTTTGTGATTTTAGCGCGCGCAAACATGCTCAGGACACGACATTCGCGTTTTTAAGAAAACCCCAGACATCAACGACGGGCTTCCCCTTCAAATCGGCGCGCGCGTAAGCGGAGTGCGGCGTACAAAGGATCAAGATGTCGCTGCGCGCGACCACCTGCTCGAGAGGCAACAGCGCAGGATCGGTCGTCACGAAAGGATCTGTCGTGAGGACCTCGCGCGCCAGCATTTGCAGGGTTCGCTTGAGCTTATAACTCAGCGAGGCCCGCGTATCATCGATCTCGGCCTTGAACGCCATACCCAGGAGGCCGACAGTCATTTTCGAGACGTCGTATGACCGCCGTAGATCGTCGACGAGCTGCAGCACGAAGCCCTCATTGACCTGCATCGCGGCATGACCGAGACCGAACTGGTTGCGCGCATAGGCCGCAAGCTGCATCGTGTCCTTGAACAGGCAGGGGCCTGCCGAGAACCCGGGGCCCGGAAAGTTTTTTGCGCGCGGATAGTTCTGCTTCATCGCGCGCATGACCGCCTGATAGTCCGCTCCAGCCGATTTTGCGATCATGTAGAACTGGTTGGTGGCCGCGAATTCAATATACCGGTAGGCGTTGTTGAAGAGCTTCGCGAACTCGGCTTCGATCGGTCTGACGATCACGAGTTCCGGAACGATCTTGCGGAATAGCGCACTTGCGTGCTGCTCGGCTTCCGGCGTGGTCGCGCTGATGATTTGCGGCATCTCGCGCAGCTCTTTGACGCCATATCCCTGCACCACACGCTCGGGGCAGAACGCAAGACCGTTCGTGCGGCCAACCCGGCTCAGATAGTCCTGAAGCCAGTCGGTCGTTCCCGGATAGACGGTCGACCGAAGGATGAGCAATTGCTCGTCACTGACATGCGGAAGCAGGCTGTCGATGCAGCGCTGGATTTCGGCTCGCACCGGATTGAGGAATTCATCGACCGGCGTGCCGATGGTGACGATGACGGGACCGGTGCGGCTGACCTCCTTTGGAGAAGACGTAAAAATGAGCCGCTGGCTCTCCAACGCTCTCGCTAAAAGCGGCGCCGCGCCATGCTCGATAAACGGCAACTTCCCGGAGCTCAGAGTTGCAAGCGCCGCCTCGTTGAGGTCGTTGACGTTGACGGTCAGGCCCGCGTCCGCGAGGGCCAGCACGAGCGGGATGCCGACGTGACCTGCGCCGCCGACGACGGTGAGATCGGCCGTCCTTGCGCCCGCGGGAACGGAAGGCGCTCTCTTGGTCGATGTAATGTTCAAGCGATCCACTTGTGTCCGGTTTGAAGCGCCATTTTAGCAAAGTTCTGCGACAGGACCCGCGCGTCTGCCTACATGAGTTAATCGACGGGTTTCCAGACACTTAGCTATCAAATTCCGCTGTCGTACAATAGTGAATTGAGACCCTTGCGGTCGCGGGGCAACTCTCTTGCGTACGCAGGAGGGTCATGCCAAGCCCTCGCTCCATTCAGCGACCGCCAAGGACCGAGGACCACATGCGCCGCACGTTTCTGTTGCTGGCCAAAGCGGCGATAACCGGCCTCCTGCTCTATTTCTCCCTACGCTGGGTCAATCTCGATGCGCTGGTCGAACGATTGAACCGTCTCGAACCGAGCTGGCTGATCGTCGCCGTGGCTCTCCTGGCGATCCAGTTGTTGCTGCTGTCGGCACGATGGCGGCAGATCGCCATTTCTTGCGGCGCCGATCTGGGGTTCGCCGGCACGTTGCAGATCAATTTCATCGCCGCATTCTTCAACCAGGTTCTGCCCTCGACGGTCGGCGGCGACGGTGTCCGGATCTGGTTCGCCGCCCGCAGAGGCGCCGGCTGGGCGAACGCGACTTACTCCGTTCTGCTCGATCGAATCTTTGGTGTTTTTGTTCTCGCACTCATAGTCGCTGTGTGCCTGCCCTGGACGCTTCAGCTGATCCGTGAACCGGTTCCGCGCGCGGTCCTGCTGGTGCTCGCGTGCGGCGCGATCGCGGGTCCATTGATGGTGTTATTGGCCAGCACGCACTTTGCCCAATGGCTCCGCCGATGGACGATAACGCGTCACGTGGCGGCAGCCGCCGAGGCCGCCGCGAAAATATGTCGATCGTTCCGATCCGCCGCAATCGTAATCGGATGCTCGATCATGATTCATTTTTTGACGATCAGCGCCGCCTGGTGCTGCGCCAAAGCGGTTTCCGTGCCAGTTGGGTTTGCGCATGTTCTTTTCCTGATGCCGCCTGTGCTGTTGATCGCGACCGTGCCAATATCGATCGCTGGGTGGGGTGTCCGTGAAAGCGGCATGATCGCAGCATTCTCTTATGCCGGACTCGCCGAAAGCGACGGTCTGACGCTGTCCATCCTGTTCGGTGCGGTAAGCTTCATCATTGGGATGGTTGGCGGCGTCGTATGGATCTCCAGCGGGTTCCGGACAGCGACATTTGCGCCGACCGCGGCCGATGCCGAGATCGCGACCGGAAGACCGTGACCCCGGCATGCGGACCGTGCAGGAATGATCGCCAAACAAGCTGATTCAAATTCGACCGCGCCAGCAATGCGCCGTCCGGCCGCGTTCCTCGATCGCGACGGGGTTCTCAACGTCGATCATGGCTATGTCCACCGACCCGAGCAGCTTGAATGGGTAGCGGGGGCGCCCGAGAGCGTGCGCCTGCTCAATGAGGCCGGCTATTACGTGCTGGTGATAACCAATCAGTCAGGTGTGGCGCGCGGGTTTTTCGACGAAACGGCGGTAAAGTCATTCCACGCGCACATGCAGAATGTCCTAAACGGAAAAGGCGCTCACATCGATGCCTTCTATTATTGTCCGCATCATCCGGAAGGAACCGTGAAGGCATTCGCCATGGCGTGCAGCTGCCGGAAACCCCGTACCGGCATGCTTGAATGGGCCGCGCGCGAATGGCCAATCGACATCCCCAGAAGCTTCTTTATAGGCGACAAAGACGCCGACATGGCTGCCGCCGCCGCGTTCAAGGTCCGCGGGATCAAGTTCGACTCGCGCCTGCATTATCTTCCCGATCTGGTGCGCCAGCAGCTCGCGACCCAAAAAAGTCCGCAAGGCCCGTCTCATCCATGAATGATCTCAACGGCGCGCCGGATCGCGTGCGACTCCTGAATTCATTATTGCTTCTTTGGCTCTCCGGCACGGCGTTGAGATTCACCATTTTGGCCGTTCCGCCCGTCATTCCGCTCATTCACGACGAAATGAATTTGAGCGCGACCCAGGTGGGAATCCTGACCGGACTTCCATCGATGCTGTTTGCCATAGCCGCCGTGCCTGGCGCGCTGCTCATTGCCCGGCTCGGAGTCCGCACCGCGCTTGTGCTTGGCATCGCGGTCAATGCGATCGGCGGCGCGCTGCGCGGCGCGGTGCCCGACATTTTCTGGCTCTACGCCATGACAATCGCGATGGGGGCCGGCGTTGCCATCATGCAGGTGACGCTGCCACCGGCGGTCCGTCTCTGGTTGCCGCACAAGATCGGGCTTGCGACCGCGGTCTACACCAATGGCCTGCTGGTCGGCGAAATTGCGCCGGTCGCCCTCACGCTGCCGCTGGTTCTGCCGCTGGTCGGCACCTGGCAGCTGGGTTTCGCCTTCTGGAGCGTGCCCGTCGCGATCATCGCTGTGCTCGTTCTGCTGTTTTCGCCGCGGTCGGGCACGACAAACGGATCGCAGGCGCGACGGCGCTGGTGGCCGGACTGGAACAATTCATTGATCTGGCGGCTGGGCATCATGCTCGGCACCATCAATGCGACTTATTTCGCCACCAATGCGTTCATCCCCGACTATCTGAAGAGCAACGGCGAGGCCGAGTGGACCAGCGCGGCACTCTCAGCATTGAACATCGGGCAGATTCCCGCCTCGCTCATTTTGCTTGCTGTCGCAGGCCGTCTCGAACGAGCCGTCTGGCCCTATATCGTGTGCGCGCTGGTTTGCATTGCCACAACCGGCGGAATCGTTTTCGGCAGCGGCATCTGGATCGTAGCGGCCGCGGCGCTGCAAGGTTTTGCCGCTGCGGCGATCCTCGTCCTCGTCCTTGCGCTGCCGCCACTGCTCAGTCCTCCGGATGATGTGCATCGGGTGACCGCGGCCATGTTCACCATCAGCTATAGCTGCGCTGTAATCGTGCCTGTCATCAGTGGCCTCGTCTGGGATCTGAGCGGAATACCGAGCATGGCATTCCTGCCCATTGCATTGTGCGGAGTGTTGCTGATTATCCTTGCACCGGCGATCAATCACATTCCTCGCGTGGTACACTGAAGCGATGCGAACAATTCCAGTCGGAGCAAAAGGCACCTACACGCTGCGCGTCGCACCTGGTCATCTGGCAAACCAGTTCAAAGACGTGACTCTGCCGCCTGTGTTCGCCACGCCGATGATGGTGACCGCAATGGAAAACGCCGCGCTCAACGCCGTGCGGGACTATCTCGATCCGAGCGAAAGCGCTGTCGGCACCGGCGTGAATATCCACCATCTCGCAGCAACACCAGTCGGCCATCGCGTGACGGCCGAAGCCGTCGTGACCAAGGTCGACGGCCGCCGCATCGAGTTTGACGTGAAGGCGCGCGACGAAATCGAGGAGATCGGCAATGGTACGCACGAACGCATGGTTGTCGATATAACGCGGCTTGCGCAGCGGCTCGAGGCAAAGAAGCGGTCCTAGCCACAGTTTCGCGTCAATCGACAAGGCACGGTCAGACCTTCGACCGTGTGCGCATCATTCCGATCATTTCGGCCGCACATGCATCCGCGAACCCGGCATCGTTGATGTGGTACGGCAATTCCCTGATGGTGCTGGCTGGCAGATAGCGCTTCAGCGTCTCACCGAACACCCGATCGGTTTCAGGCTGGGCCCACACACCGCACTCATTGCCGGCAAGGTCAAAAGTCTTGCGGTCAACAAGCTGGCTCATGCCGCCGCCCGGAATGAGCACGCTGACCGGGCCTTTGGCGGCACGCAGCCGTTCGCCGAACAGACGACCGAGACTGGAGAATTCTTCGGCATTCGTCCGCATCAACAGTATCTCGACGTTATATTGGTAGAATTCGCGCTGCCGGAATTTCTCGGGCACCTGTCCCACCCACCAGTTGGTGAAGTCGAGACACCCCGGCACCACTACCTGCGGCAGGCCGGCAGCACCGGCAGCAGTGAGCCGTGTCTCGCCCGCACTGTAGACGCCACCGGTGACAAGGTCGGTGAGCTCGGATGTCGTGAGATCGATCACGCCGGCAAGTTCGCCCGATGCCGCCAGCATCTCGAGCGCGCGGCCGCCTGGCCCCGAGGCATGAAAATGAATGACCTCAAATCCTTCCGCCTCCAGTCGCTCTGTGATGCGATCAACCGCCGGCTGGGTGTTGCCGAAGGACGAGACGCCCAGCAGCGGAACGCGTGCGGTAGCATCCTGCCTGCTCCACGCTCGCGCCATTGCGGCGACGGCATAAGCAGCATTTGTCATAGCCGAGCGCGTAACACGGTTGAGCGAAATGTCGCCAATCGTCGGGTACATCGCGATGTCGCTTTCGGCGACGTACCATTGCACGGCCGCAGTCGCAGCAACCGGGGTCACCATGCATTTTGGAAAACCCAGCGGCAGCGCACGCATGATCGCGCAGGCGATGGTCGATCCGTTGGCTCCTCCGACGCCGATCACACCGTCGATTTCGCGGCGCGCGAACCTGGCGCGCACGATTTCGATACCGGCCGCTATCATGGCCCTGGCAGCGTCCGCACGCGCGAGACGTCCGAGATCGGCCCAAGCAAGTCCCGCGGATTCCGCGATTTTCCCGGCGTTAACGTCGGCGAAGTCATGGCTGTGCGGACGCAGCGATAGGTCGACCAGCCACGGCGTGGCACCGGCCGCGGTCAGCGCGTTGCAAACAAAACGCGCTGCCTCATGCTTGCTGTCCAGCGTAGCGAGAACGGCGACACGAACCGGCTGCACTAGTTCGCCTTCAAAAGCTTGACGTTTTTGAATTCCTGCGTCGCTTGCACTACAGATGTTTCAATCGGGAATCGCTCGGCCGACGAACCACCGACATATCCTTGTAGACGCGGCTCCATCTTCAGAAAACGTTCGAAATCGGCCGGCGTCTCAATGGCACCCCCGTGGCAGGTAACGATCCGGTCGGAGAATTTCGTGGACAACGCGTCGAGCACCTTGCCCGCACGCGCTCGCGAAGCGTCGTCGCCGAGAACAGTTTTCGAGCCGATCGTGCCGCCCGAGCTGTTGCCGAAATGCACGATAATATTGTCGACGCCGACTTCCGCCATGGCGAGCGCTTCCTCCGGCGACGTACAAAACGCTTTTGTAAAAAGGCCCATGCGCGACGCGCATCCAAGTACGTCTACCTCGCGTGCGAAGCCCATGCCGGTTTCTTCCAAATCGTTGCGGAATTTCCCGTCGATCAGCGCGACAGTCGGACAGTTCATCACGCCGTCATATCCCGCCGCCGCCACGGTCTCGAGGAAGCGCGCCATGTCGCGTGTCGGATCGACACAGAGCAGCCCTGCCACCAGCGGGCAATCGCGGACCACGTTCACCAGTGCCCGCTCCCCCAGCTCGAGAGTGAGCGCGTTGGCATCGCAGATCGGCAGGTAACCGGCCATCGAACTCATGCCCTGCATGCGGAAATAAGCAAGACAGTGGGTCGTGACCATGTCAGCGCCGCCGCGTGCGGCCATCTTGGCCGTGATTCCGGAGCCGCACAGGGCATCATAGATCGGTCGCCCGGCACGGATCTCCGCGCGCAGGCGTTCAACGATGGATGCCCGACTATGATTCCCCGCCATGCCGTCCCCTGCCTGCCGACCGAACAAGACTGGATCGGTGGCGAAGCAAGATTAGTATAGAGGCAAGCGGGAAATCCATGCAGGTCTTCATCGAAAACCAGGCCGGTTCGCGGCGCAAAAATATCTACGACGAGCGCACGCTGCGGCATCTGCACACGGTCGATGTGTCGGCCAGCTATCCCTACCCTTACGGCTTTGTCATCGGCACCGTCAGCGGCGATGGCGACGCGGTCGATTGCTTCGTGTTGACCTCGGAGCCGCTCAGCGCAGGAACCACCTTGGAATGCGATCCAATTGGCCTGCTGGAGCAGATCGAAGATGGCGAGGTAGACCATAAGATCCTTGCGGTTCCCTCCGGCGCCGTGGCCGCGATCGACGATGCGGTCGTTGCGGCTTTGAAAGAATTTATTTCCCGGGTCTTTTCTCATGTTTCGGACAAGCGCATGGAGGTCGGACGCTTGCTCGACCGCAGCGCCGCCGAAAGCTATCTGCGCCAATGCCGTAGATCGGGCTGATGCCCCGAGAACAGGACGTGACACTGTGCCCGAGTGTCCAGGACAGATGATGCCGCTAGCATGTCCAAGGTTTGATGGGTGCCATAGGAAACCGCATCGCATCTCTTTTCAATTGCGATTCTCAAAAGGAGTTTGAAATGTCGTGGAGTCTTGTCCGGCGCGCGCTCCTGGCCGCCACTATTGCCGCAGTTGCCGCCGGTGCGCCGGCGCGAGCCCAGGATTATCCGACGCGCCCGGTCACTATCGTCGTGCCGCTGGCCGCCGGCTCCGGCATGGATGCGCTGGTTCGGTTGTATGCGGAGAAACTGCAGGTCGCGCTCGGCAAGCCGGTCGTGGTCGACAACCGACCCGGCGCGGCGCTGATGCTTGCCGCCGCTGCAGTCGCCACTGCGCCCGCCGATGGCTACACCCTGCTCGTGTCAACCTCGTCTGCGATGGCGATCAACCCCGTGCTCTACAAGAAGGTGAACTACGACCACGTGAAGGATTTTGTGCCGATTTCTTTCTATGTGAAGTCGCCCTTCATCCTTGTCGTCAATCCCGACCTGCCGGCGAAATCGGTTCCCGAACTCATCAAACATATAAAAGACAGCAAAAGCCCGCTGAGCTATTCCTCACCCGGTGCCGGCGTCGCGCAGCACCTGTCGATCGAGTACATGAAGAAGCGCTTCGATCTCGACATTACGCATGTGCCTTACAAGAATACACCGCAATCGATTCAGGACATCGCTGCGGGCCACGTGCAGCTCGGCTTCGCGGAAGCTGGCGCGTCACTGCCGCTGATCCGCGACGGCAAGCTGCGTGCGCTCGCGGTCTCAGCAACCACCCGGATTCCCTCGCTGCCGGATGTGCCGCCCTTCGCGGAAGCGGCCAAGGCGCCGGATTTCGAAGCCGTGTCCTGGCACATCCTGTTTACACCGGCGGCCACGCCGAAGCCGATCATCGAGCGCCTGCACGCCGAGATGAAAAAGATCATGGCCGATCCTGAAATGATCAAGCTCACCGAAAAGATCGGTCTGCTCCCCGTCGACTCGCCCAATATCGATGGCATCCAGAAATATCTGGCCTCCGAACGCGAGAAATGGGGCAGCCTGGTGAAGCAACTCGGTCTTGACGGGTCGATGTAGCCGCCGATAGCCCGTCGGGCGTGTATGTGTGCCTTCCGCTAAAACGACCCAAACATCGAACCGAGTACAATGACCGCCACAAGCGAGATAATCACGCTTACGATCACGGTCATCACCATGTCTAAGTAGCTATCTTTGTGAGTCAGTTTGCTGATCTGAAGCAACATCAGGACCGTACCATTGTGAGGGAGAGCGTCGAGCGTGCCCGCGCTGATGGTGGTCACGCGATGCATCAACGCGGGATCGACGCCATGCTCGGCGCCGAGGCGCAGGAAGGTGTCGCCGAGTGCATTGAGTGCGATCGCCATACCGCCGGAAGCGGTGCCGGTCAGCCCGGCGAGAACGTTCATGGAGACGGTGAGCGAGACCAGTGGCCCCCCCGGAATCGATAGTACGGCGTCGCTTACCGCAGAAAACGCCGGCAGAGCAGCAACGACGGCGCCAAAACCGACAAGACTTGAGATCGTCAGGATCGGCAAAGCCGAGGAGTTGGCACCGGCATCCAGGCTCTCGCGCAAAGACGGCAGACGATTGTAGTTGACGATAATGATGGTCAGGGTCCCGGCCCCAAGCGCCAGGAGCAACGACCACAGACCCGCCACCGCGCCAATCGAGGTTTCCCCCCACGCTTCCTTTTCCAAAAATGAAAAATAAGAATCGAAGCGTGGAAAGACGACCAATGACATCAAGAAATTTACGACGATGACAACAAGAAGCGGCAGTACAGCCAAAACGAAGGATGGCTCGCTGCTGGCGTGCTTGCCGTGCTCTATCTCGGCAGGATCGAATTCGCCTGCCACTGTCGCATGCTCGCGCGTCTTCTCGTCAATGACGGGGGTAGAGTCCGAAACGCCGCCATAGCCCTCGCCCGCAGTCCGCGCGGCCGCTTCGGAACGTCGGAGCCACCACATTCCAAACGCGAAGGTGATCACCGACGCAATGACCCCGATACCGGGAGCCGCAAATGTTGTTGTCCCAAAGTACGGCATCGGAATGGCGTTGTTGACCGACGGTGAGCCTGGAAGGGCGGACATCGTGAACGTAAATGCACCAAGACCGATCGTTGCAGGCAACAACCGCTTCGGAATATCTGCGGCCTGAAACATCTTTGTCGCCATGGGTACCAGCACGAAAAAGGCGACGAAGACGCTGACGCCACCGTAGGTAACGAGGGCTGAGGCAAGCACGACTGAGAGCATCGTGTTGCGGGTTCCCAATCGGTCAGTCAAAAAATTTGCGATCGAGCTAATCGATCTGCTGTCATCCATGAGCTTGCCGAACAAGCCGCCAAGCAGAAACATCGGAAACCACTGGATAAAGAAGCGGGCGGCGCCATTCATAAAAGTCAGCGTCCAATGGGCGAGAAGCGGCTCGCCTGATACCGCAGCAGCCACAAGCGCGGCCAAGGGAGAGACCAGCAAGACGCTCCAGCCTCGGTAGGCGAGCCACATCAATAGGGCCAGCCCGAGCAAAATCCCGAAAAGTCCCATGGCTCAGTTCTCCCTAGACAACTTGAGATCGGCAGTGGATCGAATAGCGTCCGATCAATTCGTTCATTTGCGCGCGTCCATCAATCGTTCAAAGCAAGCTAGGCCGCCTTTCGACTTCGTCGACTTGCGCTCCGTTCGAAATGCTCACGCGGCGCCATAAACATCCAGGTCACCAGCACAAAGGGTGCGGTCAGTGCTGGAATGGCGAATGGCGTTAACGCGACATTCAGTGCCGCTTGCGCGACGACCGTCATCGCCGTCCCCAACGCAGCGAACAAGGCGACACGAAAGCTCGGCCGGTAGAAGACGGTACCGAGCGCGATGGCGGTCAGCACTGGACTGAAGCCCAGCAGTCCGCCGGTGATCAAGTCGCTCTCTGCGCCGAGAAGATGCGCGACAATCACAGCCAGTATTGCGCCGGCAAGCGCAAATGCGGCAGCTGCAAGCGAATTAACCGCCAGGCCGGCCAGCAACAGCAGCGCAGACAGGCCGTTCCCTTTCAGAAACACTTGCGAAATGCTGTGCAACGTACCTTGCATAAAATCGCTGAACCGAAGCGGGTCCGAGGCAACGGTCTGAAAGGCCCCGACGACCTTGCCGGCCGGTAGCGCGGTGCCTGTCAGCCCGGCAAATCCGTAAGTGGCCAGAAGAAGAAGCCAGGTCGTGACCACAAATGGAAAGGTCAAAGCGGCGCCCCATGGCGTCACCAGCTTGACCGTCCACAGCATGACAATTGTAGAAACAGCGCCTCCGAGTATCACATAGGCCCAAAGCAGCGGACCCGGCGCCAGAAACGTCGCGAGCGCCAATCCCACGAGAATGCCGTTGAAGCCGCAAAGACCTGCGGCCAACGATTTTTCGTCGACGCGAACCCAATATGCCGTAAGCGTTGATGCGAGGAGTGCGACGATTCCTCCAATCGCAATCCGTGGCGCGCCGGCGGCATAGGAGCCCCAGATGATGGCAGCGAGAAACAATGCGCCGCTTAATGGATTGTCCTGAAGCATGACCTGCCCTGTGCCGCGCAGGTTGATGTCGACGAAACGCAGACCCGCAGACGACACACACAGCTTTTCCCAGCTTGCCAAAAGTTCCTTCATTATCGACTCCTGTAATGCAGCGAACTGTAATTTGGCGATTGTGTCCGTTCTCGCTTTGACGTTCAGCGCCAGAGAAATGGTTGCGGGAGGTCGGCGCCTGTTACCTCCTTGCGAACGAGGCCCCAAAACTCGCGTATCTTCGTCTTCACCTGCGCGCACTCCCGGGCGACGACTTTGAAGATGAGGCCGGCATCGTTAGGTAGCCGGCAGGCGCCACAGGCCACCCCGCCTGACAGGTCGACATCGTTCTCTACGCGCGCATAAATTTGCTCGGCTTTGTCTTTGGGCGTGCACAAGATCACGTTGCCGAATACATCGAACGAGTCCATCACACCGGTCTGCCGCATTGAATATCGCTGCGGGTCGATAATCAGCTTTTCGTTGAATAGCAGCTGACCGTCCGGGCGAGAGGCAGTCGCGGCGACGGACAACAACGTGGCGCCAAAGCATTCGTCCGGATGATGATGCTTCCGCCCCGCTTGGATGATCTCCGAAAAGAGGAGCGTTGCTGAGGACGGAATGCAGATCCGCGTATCGCTGAGGTAACGTGCTCGCCGGTGCGGAATTAGC
>Ga0207643_10000132_pt1 | contig 50824 bp, 56 predicted proteins | sample KBSMisM62_FD_184313 | JGI IMG/M metagenome (GOLD analysis project Ga0207643, IMG submission 184313) | Miscanthus rhizosphere microbial communities from Kellogg Biological Station, Michigan, USA - KBS Miscanthus M6-2 (SPAdes) (version 2) | ecosystem: Host-associated > Plants > Roots >... | reverse complement strand
TGACGCGCATCGCCGGGCAGCATGCGCGCTTCGCCCTGTGGATTCCAGTTCGAGACCCCTCGGGTAGCCTTCGGCCATGGCGCCCAGCGGTCTGCTGACCGACCTGTACGAGCTCAACATGGCCGCGAGCTACCTCCAGCGCGGGATGGGCGGCGAGGCGACGTTCAGCCTGTTCATCCGGCAGCTCCCGCCGACCCGCGGGTTCCTGGTGGCCGCAGGCCTCGAGCCGGCCCTGGACTTCCTCGAGGGGTTCGGCCTGTCCGAGACGGAGCTCGACTACCTCGGCACGGAGCTCGGGTTCGAGGACCCGGTGCTGGACGCGCTCGGGGCGCTGCGGTTCACCGGCGACGTCTGGGCCGTCCCCGAGGGGCGGGTCGTCTACGCGAACGAGCCACTGCTCGAGATCACGGCGCCGATCGCCGTCGCCCAGCTCGTCGAGCCCTTCCTGCTCAACCAGATCACGTTCCAGACAACGATCGCGTCCAAGGCCGCGCGGTGCGTGCTCGCGGCCGACGGACGCGACGTCGTGGACTTCGCGCTCCGCCGGACGCAGGGGCTCGACGCGGCGCTCGCCGTCGCGCGCTGCTCCGCGATCGTCGGGTTCGCCGCGACCAGCAACGTCGAGGCCGCGCGGCGATACGAGCTGCGGCCGGCGGGGACGATGGCGCACTCGTACATCGAGTCGTTCCCGAGCGAGAAGGAGGCGTTCCGCACGTTCGCGCGCGACTTCCCGGGCCGGACGACGTTCCTGGTCGACACCTACGACACGCTGAACGGCGTCCGGACCGCGATCGAGGTGATCCACGAGCTCGGGCTCACCGACAACCTCGCGGTGCGGCTCGACAGCGGCGACCTGCACGAGCTCTCGCGCGGCGCGCGTGCGCTGCTGGACGAGGCCGGGCTGCAGCACGCCAAGATCTTCGTGAGCGGCGGCCTCGACGAGTACCAGCTCCATCAACTGGTGGACAGCGGCGCGCCGATCGACGGGTTCGGCGTCGGGACCCGGATGGGGGTCTCGGCGGATGCGCCGTCGCTGGACTCGGCGTACAAGCTCGTCGAGTACGACGGCCGTCCGATGCTCAAGCTCTCGGAGCACAAGGCGACGGAGCCCGGCCGCAAGCAGGTGTTCCGGGGGGCGAAAGGGGACGTCATCGGCCTGCGCGACGAGCCGCTGCCGGACGACCACGAGCCGCTGCTCGTCCCGGTGATGAGCCACGGCCGGAGGACCGGCCCTCCCCGAACGCTGGCCACCGCACGAACGCTCTTCCGGGCCGATCTCGAACTCATCCCGCCGGATGCCGCGAGGATCGAGGACCCGGTGGCCCCCGCCCCGCGAACCTCCGAGGCGCTCGACCGGCTCACCGACGACGCGAAGGCCGAGGCCCTCAAGCGCGCCGGCCTGGCGTAGCGCTACGCGGGGACGAGCAGCCCGCGCTTGCTGCGGATCCGCCGGTCCATCACCGAGAAGAAGAAGTCGATGGCCAGACCGATCACGACGACGACGCCCATCACCGCGATCAACATCGCGGTGTTCTGGGCCGACGCCTCGAGCAGGTGGCCGAGCCCACGGGCGGCGCCCACGCGGATGATCTCGGCGGCCAGCAGGGCCCGCCATGCGACCGCCCAGGCCTGCTGCAGTCCGGTCCAGTAGCCCGGCACGCAGGCCTGCAGCACGACCGTCCGCTGCAACGTCCATCCCTTCGCGCCCATCGTCCTCGCCGCGCGGATCAGCGTGGGGGGCACCTGCCGGATCGAGATGGCCGTCGCGATCGCCACCGCGGGGACGCCGCCGATGAAGATGACGAACATCACGGCACGCTCGGTGAACCCGAACCAGACGATCGCGAGCGGCAGCCACGCGATCGACGGCAGGGCCTGCAAGGCCGTCATCAGCGTGCCGACGCTGCGCTGCACCACCACGGACCCGACCATCGCGAACCCGATCACCGTCCCCACGACCACGGCGATGCTGAGCCCGAACGCCAGTCGGATGATGCTGCCTCGCGCGGCCGGGAGCAGTCCCTGCGAACCCGTGATGTTCGATGTGAACGCGTTCCACACGTCGGCAGGCGACGGCAGCTTGGCCGGGTCGATCCAGCCGGTCTCGTAGACGGCCCACCACACGAGCAGGATCGCGGCCAGGAGCGCGATGCGGGGCCAGACCCGTTCAAAGACCTTCTTCGCGTGCAGCGCGCTCCACCTCCTTCGCCAGATGCTCGTGGATGTCCACGACCACCTTGGCGACCAGCACGTCCTCGAAGCTCCGGGGCCGCGACGTCGAGATCCGGTACTCCTCGATCGGCGTTCCGGGACGCGCCGACAGCACGATCACCCGGTCGGCGAGGAACACGGCCTCTCGCACGTTGTGGGTCACGAACACGAACGTGTTGCCCAGCTCGGTCCACACGAGCTCGAGCTCCTTCTGCAGGATCTCGCGCATCTGCGCGTCGAGCGCGCCGAACGGCTCGTCAGCCAGGAGCACCTCGGGCTGGCAGGCGAGCGCACGTGCGAGCGCCGCGCGATGACGCATGCCCCCCGAGAGTTCGTGCGGCTGCGCGTCGGCGAACGCCGAGAGGCGGACCTTCACGAGCCAGCTCTCGGCCGTGGTCCGCGCCTGCTCCGGACCGAGGCCCTTCAGCTTGAGCGCGTACTCGACGTTGGCCCGGACACTGAGCCACGGGAAGAGCGCCGGATCCTGGAACAGCAACGCCCGATCGGGTCCCGGCTCGAGGATCGGTTGGCCGTCCAGGAGCACCTCGCCTGCATCGGGCCGGTCCAGACCGGCGAGCAGGTTCAGGATCGTCGACTTGCCGCAGCCGGACGGCCCGATCAGGCAGACGAACTCGCCGGTGCGGACGTCGAAGCTCACGTCGTCGAGCACGGCCACGTCGGTGCCCGAGCCCGTCGTGAACGACTTCCCCACCCCACGGACCGAGAGCTTGACGGGCCGGGGTGCCGGCTCGGGCACGATCGAGAGCGCTCGGGAGGTCGTCATCGCAGCCTGATCTTCTCGGCGGTTTCGATCTGCACGACCTTCCCGTCCTGCACCACGATCAGCACCGTGCCGAAGCGGATCGAACGCAGGCTGTCGCGGACGCGCCGGATCACCTCGAGCTCGTCGGCGTCGAGCGAGGTCGGGCCAGAAGACGGGGCCGAAGGCGGTGCCGACGCGTCCGCAGGAACGTTCGGCTCCTTCGGCTCATCCGCCGGGCGGATGGTGCTCACCGCGCCGCCGCGGTCGGGGTCATCTCCGAGGTCACGTCGGCAGCCTCCACCTCGGCCGAGGCGAACGCCTTCGCCCGTCGCAGGTCCACGGAGACGGAGGAGCCGACCTCGACATCGCTCAGCTCGTCGTTCGGGATCTCGGCCGTCAGCACCTGGTCGTCCGGGAGCCGCAGGACCACGCGGGAGAGCCAGCCGAGGTTGACGACCCGCTCGACCGATGCCGGCAACGATCCGTCCTGCGGCGACGTCGTCACGCGCACGTCGTGCGGTCGGATGAACGCGCGCGCCGGCTCACCCTCCGCGAGATGACCGGCGCCGGCGACCCGGTGGTCCCCGAACTGCACGTGGCCGTCGACGACGTGCCCGTGGAGCACGCTCGAGGAGCCGACGAAGCCCGCGACGAACGGCGTGGCCGGCTCGTCGTACACCTGATCCGGCGAGCCAACCTGCTCCACCCGGCCCTCGTGCATGACGACGATCCGGTTGGCGAGCTCGAGCGCCTCGTCCTGGTCGTGCGTGACCAACAGGCTCGTGACCCCGAGCTCCTGGTGCAGGTCGTCGAGCCAGCGACGGAGCTCCTGGCGAACCCGGGCGTCCAGAGCGCCGAACGGCTCGTCGAGCAGGAGCACCTTCGGCTGGGGCGCGAGGGCGCGAGCGAGCGCGACCCGCTGCCGCTGGCCGCCGGAGAGCTGGTCGGGGTACCGGTCCCGGAACCCGGTCAACTGCACCAGCTCGAGGAGGTCCTGCACGCGTTCGCGCTGCTGTGCCTTGGGCTGTTTGCGGACCGACAGCCCGAACGCGACGTTCTGCGCCACGGTCATGTGGCGGAACAACGCGAAGTGCTGGAAGACGAAGCCGACCCGCCGCTCCTGCACGGTCTTGAACGTGTGCTCCTCGCCCTCCATCCAGATCCGGCCCGACGTCGGCTCCTCGAGGCCGGCGATCATCCGGAGCACCGTGCTCTTGCCGGAGCCGCTCGGTCCGAGGAGGGCCGTGATGCTGCCCGCCTCGGCGGTGAACGTCACGTCCTTCACGGCCTCGAACTCGCCGAACCGCTTCCACAGGTTCTCGACACGGATCGGCGTGCCCGTCATGCGAACTGGCCCCGTCATGTGCGCTGCATCCTCTCCTGCCGGCGCTTGAAGATCTCGATCAAGACTAGAAGAACGATCGAGACGAGCGCCAGCGTCAGGGCGACGATGTACCCCTGCTGGTCCTGGAACTGGTCGAACGCTCGCAGCACGTACAGCGTCGCGGTCTCGGTCTGGCCGGTGATCTGACCGCTCACGATCAGCACCGCGCCGATCTCGCCGATCGAACGGGCCGTGGTGAGCGCGATCCCGTAGAGCAACCCCCAACGGATGTTCTTGAGCGTCACGCGGAAGAACGTCTGGAAGGCGGACGCACCCAGCGTGCGCGCCGCCTCCTCCTCGGTCACCCCGACCTCCTGTAGGACGGGGACGACCTCTCGGATCACGAACGGGATGCAGATGAAGATCGTCACGATCACCATCGAGGGCACCGCGAACAAGATCCGGATGCCGTGGCTCGTGAACCACGGTTCGAACCAGCCGCCGAGCCCGAACAGCACCACCGCCATCAGCCCCACGATCACGGGGGACACGGCCAGGGGCAGGTCGACGAGCGCGCTCATCAAGGCCCTTCCCGGGAAGCGGTCTCGCGCGATCACCAGCGCGACGATCACGCCGAAAACCGACGTCACGATCACCGTGATGACGGTGATGACCCCGGTCAGGTAGAACGCGTGGAGCACGTCGGGCTGCTTCAGCGTAGAGACGATCGTCGACCACCCGGCCGAGAACGCCGCCCACGCGATGCCGATCAGCGGGGCGATCACCAGGATCCCGACGTACAGGAACGCGATCGCGATGAACCCGCCGTGAACCAGCTTCCGGCGCGTCCCCGAGGGAAGGACCGGGACCCTGAGCTCGCCGGCCTCGCTCATACGGCGTCCTTGTTGCGAGAGCCGACCAGCCGCTCGGTCACGAGCACCAGGACGAACGAGATCGCGAACAGCAGGGTGGCCACCGCCGCCGCCTGGTTCGGCTGGAACTGGCTGGCGAGCTGGAAGATCAGCACCGGCGCCGTCAACGTCTTGCCGATGATGTTGCCCGAGACGATCACGACCGCCCCGAACTCCCCGATCGCGCGGGCGAAGGCGAGCAGGCCTCCCGCGGCGATGCCCGCGCGGAGCTTCGGCAGCACGACCCGTCGGAACGTGTACCAGCGGGTCGCCCCGAGGACCCGGGCCGCCTCCTCCTCCGCCTCGTCGATCTCGAGCAGGACCGGTTGAACCGTGCGCACCACGAGTGGCAGGGTCACGAACAGCAGCGCGAACAGGATCCCCAGCTGCGCGAAGATGACGTGGATCCCGTGGCTCTCGAGGAACCCCCCGATGAGGGAGTTCGGACCGTAGAGCGCGCGGAGCATGACCCCGGTCACGAGCGTCGGGATCGCGAACGGGATGTCCACGATCGTCGAGAGCCACGCGCGACCCGGGAACTCGTACCGCACCAGCACGTAGGCGATCAGCGTCCCGAAGATCACGTTGATGATCGCGGTCACGGCCGCGAGCACGAGGGTCAGGACGATCGCCTCGCGCGCGCCCGGAGCGTTCAACGCATCGCGGAGCGACTGGAGTCCGTCCTGGAAGCCCCGGGAGATCACCGCCACGGTCGGCAGGGCGACCATGAGCCCGAGGTACAGGAGCGCCGTCCCGCGCAGCCCCCAACGCGCGAGCGCTCTCCGGATGGCGACGACCGGACGCCGCCCCGCCCCCGGCGGGGCCGGGGGCGGAGCGGCGGGGCGTTCCAGCGTCTGTGTGCTCAAGCGCTATCCCTGTGAGGCGGCCAAGGCCTTGGTGAACGCACCGTCCGGCCCGAACACCGTGTCGTTCTGCAGCTCATCCCAGCCGCCGAGGTCGTCGGACGTGAACAGGTCGTCGATCGGCTCGTACACACCGTCGTCGCCGGCTTGCGCGGTCTTCAGGTCGACCGACCGCTCGTAGCCCACGGTCTGGTAGAGCTCCTTCGCCTCGTCCGAGTGCAGGAACTCCACGAACGCGGCCGCGACGTCCTGCACGCAGTGCGTGTCCGCGTTCGCGTCGACCACCGAGACCGGCGTCTGGATCGCGACGGTGGACGGCGGGATCACCATCTCGTCTTCCAGTCCGGAGTTCTGCGACGCGAGGACCGCGTACTCGTAGGTGAGCGCCACGTCGCCGTTGCCCGCCTGGAAGTTCTTGATCGAGTCGTTGGCGCTCTTGTCCATCACCGTGACGTTGCTGAAGATGTCGGTGAGCAGCTGCTGCGCGGCGGCCGGATCGTTCGCGGCGTAGCCGGGGACCTCGCCGCGCATCGCGGCGCCGTAGGCGGCCACGATGTTCCACCTCGCACCCCCGCTCGAGGCGGGGTCGGGCGTCAGGATCTCGACCCCCGGCTTGGCGAGGTCGTCCCAGTTGTCGATGTTCAGCGGGTTGCCCGGCCGAACGTCGAACACGACGGCGGACGTCGCGACGATGCCACCCTCGGGATCCTGCTTCGGGTCGTGGGTGATGAGCCCGGCGTCCTCGATCAGCTGGATGTCGGGGTACAGGGACAGCGCCGCCACGTCGGCCGGGAATCCCGCGACGACGTTCTGCGCCTGTGTGGTGCTACCTCCGAACGAGGTCGAGAACTGGACCTGCTGGTCGTTGTGCGACTCCTTCCAGTCGGACTGGAAGGTTGAGATCAGCTTTCCGTAGACGTCGTAGACGTTGCTGTACGCCGTGACGGTGACGATCGGCGACTCGGCGGGCGTGCAGTCGGCGGCGACCGGCGACGTGCCGGACGCGCTGGTGCCGGGGTCGTCACTCGAGCACGCGGCGGCGATCAGGCCGACCACGGACACCAAGACGAACAACCTGAGGGAGGATCGAGACCGCAAGGTGGCTCCTTTCGATGACCCGATGTGGGATCGATGGCTGGTCGATCTCCGGTGGTCCGGTCGATCGAAAGGCTGGAACGTCGCGGGACACGGCCTCCGTGGGTACGGTCAGCCGAACGCGTCAATGGATAGCAACAGGCTCCGCAGGTGTCAACCAAGGCAGCCGTCTCGGCCGCAGCCATGTGCCTAGCGGAGCCGGATCTTCTCCGCCATCTCGATCTGGACGACCTTGCCGTCCTGAACGACCAAGAGCACGGTCCCGAACCTCAGCTTGCGCAGGACCTCGACGACCTTCAGCAGGACCGCACGCTCTTCGTCCGTGAGCTGCGCGAGGTCGTCCGCACCGTCCTCGGCCATGGCGGGCAAACCTTACCCCAGCGTTGGGGGCCGGCCTCCTTCCCGAGGAGGGCCCTAGACTCGGTTCGGCACGTCTCGGCCGAGCGATCGGCCAAGGGACAGATGGGAGATCGAGATGTCGGGTACGAACGAGGCATGGAACGAGGTCGGTGAACGGTTCGCGTCGTGGGGACGGCACGTCTCCGAGCGGTACAAGGACGCGAGCGGCCCCGTGCGCGAATCGGCGCAGGAGAGCCAGCGCAAGCTGGAGGCCGCAGGGCGAGACATCACCGCCGCGCTCGATCGAGCGTTCACCGCGCTGGGCGACACGATCCGCGACGAGCAGGCGAAGCAGGACCTGAAGCAGGCCGTTCGAGCGCTGGGCGACGCCGTCTCGGTCACGGTCACGGAGACCACCGAACGGATCCGCCAGAGCGTCGGCTCCTCGGGCCCGCAGCCGGCTCCGGACGAGGAGGGGGACGAGCCCGGCTCGACGCCGCCGGCCTAGTTCGGCCGCCCGTCTACCAGGCGAACGCTTCCGGCGCGGGTCCTCCCGGGCCCGGCCAGATCTCGTCGAGCCGCTTCATCGTGGCCTTGTCGAGCCTCAGGTCCAGCGCCCGCATCGCGCTCTCGAGCTGCTCGGGGATCCGCGGGCCGATGATCGGCGACGTGACCACGGGGTTGGCGAGCAGCCAGGCGAGCGCGACCTCCGCCGGCGGCTGCCCGAGCTCGGCGCAGAACTTCTCGTAGGCCTCGACCTGGGGACGGTGCTCCCCGAGCTTGTCCTGCACCATGCTCGACGAGCGCCTCACCCCTTTGTCCCCCCCGCCGTCGAGCACGCCGGCGAGCATCCCGCGCCACAGAGGGCTCCACGGGATGACGCCCAACCCGTAGTCCTCGCACGCGGGGAGCACCTCGAGCTCGACGGTGCGTTCGGCAAGGTTGTAGATGCACTGCTCCGACACGAGCCCGAGGAAGTGACGGTCCTTCGCGGCCTCGTTCGCCTTGGCGATGTGCCAGCCGGCGAAGTTGCTCGAACCGATGTAGGTGACCTTGCCCTGCTGCACGAGCGTCTCGAACGCCTGCCAGACCTCGTCCCAGGTCGCCCCTCGGTAGACGTGGTGCATCTGGTAGATGTCGAGGTGGTCGGTCTGCAGCCGCCGCAGGCTGTCTTCGCACGCCTTGCGGATGTGCAGGGCCGACAGACGCGACTCGTTGGGCCACGAGCCCATCTCGCTGTAGACCTTGGTCGCGAGCACGACCTTGTCACGCCGTCCGTCGCCCTTGGCGAACCAGTTGCCGACGATCGTCTCGGTCGCCCCGACGCCCCTGCGCTGCCCGTAGACGTTGGCGGTATCGAAGAAGTTGATCCCGAGCTCGAGCGCCCGGTCCATGATCGCGTGGCTGTCGGGCTCGCTCGTCTGCGGCCCGAAGTTCATCGTGCCCAGGCACAGCGGGCTCACCTTCAACCCGAGACGACCCAGGTGCCGGTACTCCATCCGCGTCCGAGTCTAGCCGGGCGCCGCGGAAATCCCGTGGGCGGCGGACGGGTCGAGCGAGCCGTCGCGTTCGGGGTCGCGAGCGCCCGGGAAGAGCATGAACCCGATCGTCACCGCGGCGCCGATCAGACCTGCGCCGATCAGCGTCGCGTCCACGCCGAACGCCGCGGCCAGCGGGCCCACGACGGCGAAGCTCAGCGGGACGCCACCGATCGAGATCAGCCAGTCCAGGCTCGAGACCCGTCCGAGCAGGTGGCCGGGCACCAGCCGCTGCAGCAGGGTGAACCAGATCACGACGAGCGCGGTGATGCAGCTCTCGGACACGAATGCCACGGCCATCGCCTGCCACACCGAGGAGACCAGCCCGAACCCGGCGGTCATGAGCATCCCCACCGCCCAGACGAGATAGAGCGCGGTCACCGCGCGCCGTGGCAGACGCCCGCGCTGGCCGAAGACGAGAGCCACGGTCAGCGACCCCACGCCCCCCGCGCCGAAGACGAAGCCGAGGTCCGCCGCCGAACCCCCGAGATCGTTGCGCACCACGTACGGCACGAGGACCTCCCACGGTCCCCACGTGGCCAGCAGGCTCACCGTCCCGGTCAGCATCGCCACCCAGAGCCAGGTCTTGCTCCGCACGTAGCGCATGCCCTCCTTCAGATCGGTCCACGGCGACGTGCGTTCGTCGTCGGAGCGTTCCTCGGGCCGCGTCCGCATCAGCCCGACCATCACCGCGGAGACGACGAAGGTGCTCGCGTCGGCGATGAACGCCCACCCCGTGCCGACGCTCGCGACCAGCGCCCCGCCGACGAGCGGTCCGATCAGCGTCCACGCCACCGGCCGGACGAACTGCCCGAGCGAGTTCGCCTCGACGAGCAGCTCCTCGGGCACGACCTGCGGCACGATCGACGAGAAGGCCGGCCCGAACAGCGCCTGCCCCGCCCCGTAGACGACGACGAGCCCGATCAGCCACGTCATGGTGAGCGTGCCGCCGATCGACATGATCCCGATCGTGGCGATCGCGACCCCACGGATCAGGTCCCCGGCGATCATCAGGAGCCGGCGGTCGACGCGGTCGGACAGGACGCCGGTGATCAACAGCAGGATCACCTGGGGCAGGCTCCATGCGATCCCGACGGCGGCGAGCGCCGAGGGCGAGTTCGACAGGTCGTACGTCTGCCAGGCGATCGCGATGATGTAGACGCCGTCGCCGATGAACGAGACGGTCAGCCCGATCCACAGGAACGCGAAGTCCCGGATCCGCAGCGGGCGCAGGATGCCTACGCGGTCGACCAGCTCGCGGACCCTACCCATCGATCGAGCATACGGACCGCCGGCGACCTCACGATGTGCGAGCATCCGGTGTCGTGAGCGAGTGGGTCGTCCTGCTGCACGTGGCCATCGCGTTCTGGTTCGTCGCCGGGATGCTCGGACGGAACGTGACCATGGCCAAGGCGCGTTCGGCGACGGACCTCCGCACGCTCGAGGAGCTCGTGGATCTGAGCGGCCGCTTCGAACGCCTGATGGTGATCCCAGGGTCGTTCGCGGTGTTGGTGGCGGGGTTGCTCGCCGCCTGGTCGGAGGGTCAGCCGCTCGCGGGGACCGACGACTGGTGGCTGTTCACGTCGCTGATCCTGTTCGTCGCGATCGGGCTCCTAGTGCCGACGGTGTTCCTGCCACACGGGAAGATCTTCGAGACCTCGCTCGAAGACGCCAAGCGGCGGGCCGAGGTGACGCCCGAGCTCCGCGCGGCGCTGCGCGATCCCGCCGTCCGCAACGCGCGGGCACTCGAGCTCGTCACGATCGCGATCATCATCACGCTGATGGTCACGAAGCCGTTCTAACCGAACGATCCGAACCGGTGAACGAGGAGTTCAGCGAACAAGGGGGCGGTCGATGTCGGAGCGGACAACGGCGCGGGTACTGGGACCTACGGATGGGGAGACGGGATCCCTCGGATCGATCGACGTCCGATTCATGATCGCCGGGAAGGATTCGGGCGAACACGTCTCCCTTGTGGAGCATCCGATGCCTGCTCGCGCACTCGCCGCACCCATGCATCGCCATAGCCGAGAGGACGAATACAGCTTCGTGCTCGAGGGGCGAGTGGGCGCGCAGCTCGGCGACGAGCTGGTCTTCGCCGGTCAGGGTGATCTGGTCTTCAAACCCCGCGATCAGTGGCACACCTTCTGGAACGCGGGAGATGAGCCTGCCCGGATCCTGGAAGTGATCTCCCCGGCCGGATTCGAGCGGTTCTTCAAGGAGATCGTGGATCTCGCGCCGACCGCCGGACCGGACGAGTCCGCGGCGGTCGGTGCGCGCTACGGATTGGAGTTCGACTTCGACAGCATCGCGCGCCTGATCGACGAGCACGGGCTCCGGTTCGGGGTTAGGCCGTCGCGGTGATCTCGTAGACCTCGTCGGTGGGGTGGCCGGCACGCTCGTGCGTGCGCATGACGGCCTCCTTGCTCGGAGCCTCCGATAGACAGAAGACGATCCCGGTCTCGGGGTCGCCCCACGCCTTCTTGAAGTCCGCGTTCTCCTGATCTTGGACGTCGAGATCGGCCTGGTGCGCCTTCAGCAGATCCTCGGGCGTGATCCCCTTCATGTTGCGATGGACGTCCATGTACTCCGGCACGCTCGCTCCCTTCGCTTGGGCGATGAAGGTGTACGCCAGGAGTGCGGGTTCCGCAACCCAGCGCTCGACCCGTGCTCTTTGCTGCGAGCATGCGCACGGGTCGGCGTCCGAACTCATGTGGCACAGGCCTCATGCATGCTGGCGTTGGATCCCGGGAAAGACCTACAGATAGGCCGGTTTGCTCCAGCCCGGAAGGAGTGAGGATCCGTGAGCGACCTCGGAACGAGCGCATCGGTCATGATCAACGCACCGGTTGAACGTGTGTGGGAAGCGCTGACCGTCCCCGAACTGATCAAACAGTGGTTCTTCGGAGTGGACACCGAGAGTGACTGGAAGGCTGGGAGCACCCTGGTTCATCGGGGTGAGTGGAAGGGCAAGCCCTACGTGGACAAGGGCGAGATCCTGAGGATCGAGGCCCCGACCCTCCTCGTCCATACGCATTGGAGCGAAATCTCGGGCCTCACTGATAAACCGCAGAACTATCAGGAGGTCACCTGGGCCTTGGCGGGAGGTGACGATTCGACGCGGCTCACGATCACCGAGCGAAACCTGCCCTCGGAGGAAGCGAAGGACGCCTCGGAGGAGGGCTGGAGGATCGCGTTGACGGGCCTCAAGGAGATGCTCGAAGGCCAACGGGGAGAAGAGATCCGAGCACCCTGAGCATCAGTCCTTCATGACTACTCGAGCATGAACCCGAGAAGCCCGTCTTCAGTTGTTCGCAGGCGAGGTGCTGATGTCGGCAAGAACGTCTCCGGCTCCGCCCGAACGCGAGAGGTCGCCGAGGCTCACGACTCCGTGAGGTCTGCCTTCTTCCAAAACGGGCAGCCGGCGTACCTCATGCTGTCGCATCAGCTCGAGAGCAGCAGATACGGTTGCCGTCGAGGGCACGGTTGCTGCGATCGGCGACATGATCTGCTCGACGGACGTGTCGAGGCTTCGACCCTCCGCGATCACTCGGACGGTGAGGTCTCGATCGGTCACGATCCCTCGCAGCTCACCGGCTTCATCGACGACGAACACGTCTCCGATCCTCATGCGTTGCATCTGCTCCGCCGCCTCACGCACGGGCGCGTCCAAGCCCACCGACTCGACCGGCGTCGACATCACGTCTCGGACCGGCCGTACATCGACGAGAGGCACCGCCGCGTCCGACGCGATGCTCCGCACGGAGTCCGCCGCTGAAGTCGCCCGTGCGCGAACATCGTTCATCGCGTTCCTGGCGAGGACCATCGGTCGGTCGCCCATCTTCGCCCCGGTCGCGTATCCGCCCGCGAAGGCCGCAAGGGTCAAGAAGAATCCCATCTGTCAACACCTCCACTTGTCGTCACCGAAGGCCTACCCACTCGAGGCGATCGCAACCGCATCCCGCGCGTTCGGCTCAGGCTAGTGGCCATCTGTCTCGACACGCGTTTCGGATGCCCACCGGCCGGGAAGCCAATCCCTGCTCGGAAGGCGCGAAGGGAGACACCGATGTGCATGTCCTGTGGATGCGGCGAGCCCCATGAGTCTCACGGAGACGAGCGGAACATCATCTATGCAGATCTCAAGAAGGCGGGTGACGCTTCCAAGATCTCTGTCAAGGAAGCAGTACGGAACATCGAGAAGACGCTCCGGACCAAGAACCCTCGTTCGCCTGCTGGCAGATGACATCCAGTGAGGTGTGACTGGTCACCGCGAGCCATACCTCGCTCATGACTGCGCGCGAGGAGCGGATGGCCCGGAACGAGGTCGCCTCCAGGGAGCTCAACGAGGAGATCGAAGCTGCCTACGAGGGTGCACCAGCCTCCAATCGGTTCGACATGGTGTGCGAGTGCGCACTGAAGATGTGCCACCGCAGCATCGACATCACGATGGAGGAATACCTGCTCGTGCGGAGCGATCTACGACAGTTCGCCATCGTGCCGGATCACTTCATCGGTGACATCGAGCGGATCGTCTACGAGAACGATCGTTTCGCCGTAGTAGCCAAGCGTGAGGGAACGCCGGCAGACGTCGCGAGGGACGGGAATCCCCGGGGTTAGGCTCTTGGTCTCGGCAGGGATCGTCGCTCGGGCATTTCGGGCGAACCTCACTGGCAGTTGCGTGAGGCAGAGGACTGACTCTGCCCTCATTCTCTGTCATCCTCCTTGGCCCGCTCGACCCGATCCTTCTCTTCGCAGAAAGGCGCCGAACCTTGGTTGCTCGCGGGGCGGCGCGGGTAAGACCAAGTTATGGCATCGAAGACGAAGGACTCGAAAGTGTCGAAGGACTCATCATTGGTCACCGCGCTGGGCGAATCCGCCCTTGCGGGTCTGCCCGGGAGGGTTGGTGGGGCCGTCGCGAAGCCCGTCTCCAAGCACACCCGGTGGTCTGAGCAGCAGATCCGAACGGTGATCGGCCTCGCGCTGCTGGCCTGGGCCCTGTACCGAGTCCTGCGTCCGACCGTCCGTGCCGTCCGTAGTCGCTGAACCCGCACAGATCGCGCCAGAGCCAGGTAGCGATCCATCTGGTGCCGAGCGATCAGAATCAGATCTAGATCTTGCCGAGACCCGCCTATTAACCGCTTCTCAGCAGAGAAACGAACGGCCGCCCTTCCGGGCGAGCCCGCGGCGCGGGGACGATAACGTCAACGCCAATGCGCTGCTGGAAGGATCGGCCGGTAGGTGCGCTCGCCCTGGATCCAAGTGAAGGAGAACATGCCGCGCGGGGGGAGTCCCGTCGCTTCGCACCGGCCGAGGGGTGCTGGAACTCGGCAGCATGTGTTGCTCAAGGGGTCGCGCCCTACCGGCACGCTCGCAAGAACCTCCAGTCTGCGTCCGACCTATCCATGGGGGAAGAAGTGTGGGCAACGGCACTCGCTGAACTGGCACACTCGCGATTCTCGGTTGCTATGCACGAACTCCGAGTGCCGGCACCAGGAGCAGAAGGTGACCAGGCCGCCTCAACATCGATGTAACGGATCGCTGATAGGTCTGGGCTCCGCATGACACAGCGACCGTAGGGAGTCGGTGGCACGGGCGCATCCGCTAATCAGCGGCTTGCGCCTAGGTCGAAGGTCTCATGAAGGCGGAGCGGAGCCCGCCCCGCACGGCGAGGTCGGTTCTCGAGCAGCAGCACGACCTCATCGCTGCTCATGACGGTCGTGACCACAAGGCGAACTCGACGGCGCGAACGTGCCTCCCACGTCTGCCGAAGGCGCCGCAGCGCATCGGCGGATCCGTCGTCACTCGAGGCTCTCGGCGTAGCGCGAGACACGCCACAACCGATGTGCGTCAAGGCGTGGGGCGTTCCCCTGCTAGCGCGCCGGGAGGGAGTCGAACCCCCAACCTTCTGATCCGTAGTCAGATGCTCTATCCATTGAGCTACCGGCGCTCCGCACCAGCATACCGGCGAGGCCAGGGGGTCTTTGACGCTCCGAGGGTGGGGCGCTCAGCGCCCCCCCTCGGCCCCGCCCTCGATCGTCACGCCGGCTGGGATCGGATGAAGAACTCGGTCCCCTGCTCGGTGGGTTTCGCGTCGAGCACGGCGTCGTCGAGCGTGGGAGCGAGCTCCTGCGCCACGACGACCCGAACGCCCTGGGCCTGCGCCTCGGCATCGGCCGGCGCGGGCTCGTTGATCGCCTCGAGCGAGATGCCGCCCTCGCCGTCCGAGCGCCGCTCGGGGACGAGCCGGATCGCCTGCCCCCGGACCTCCTCGCGATCGAGGATGTCTCGGAAGGCCGACGCGGCCGTATCGGTGATCTGGAGCATGACGCTCCCTCCTTCGCGGTCGCGGTCTGGGTTCTTACCCCATCTGCCGGATGAGACACCTCCAACAAGGGATCCAGGCCGGTCGCCGGAGTTGCAGGCGGGTGTAGCGTCAGAAGTAATGAGCGCGGAACGACGGGGCACCAGCCCGGAGTACCCGGATTTCCGCCACGGGTCGACGGCGGGACCGGCTGGTCCCCCACCCGAACTCAACGAGCACGACATCGACCGGATCGCCACAGAGCGGAGCCAACAGGACGAAGAGCTGAAGAAGCACCCACGACCATCCCTGTTTTCGCGCCTGTTCCGCAGAGGCGCGTAGGCGTCGATCGTGCGGACGGACCACCTCGGGTCTGGACTAGGGTGACCCCTCCGGAGCGGCGATGGAACCGATGGCGCTTTTTCGGGATCCAGTTCACGATGAGCCTGGTGGCCTTCGCGCTCATCGCCCGTTGGCATGTGTGGCCGCACCTGTCCTCGATGCCACGTGTGCTCGCGTTGGTGCCGCTCCTGTGGGTCCACGCGTTCCGCGTCGTCGGCGGGACGATCCTCGCCCCCCGGGGCGGTGGGTCCGGGCGTGCCGATGGCGTTCCGCGAGATGATCGGGTACTGGGATCTCATCACCGCGCTCCTTGCGGTGGCCGCCCTGATCGCCCTTCGCGGCCGGCTCCCCCGCGCCATCTGGCTCGTGTGGCTCTTCCTCGCAATCGCAACGATCGACACGGTGAACGCGATCGTCCAATCGCTCCGCTACGACGTGACCTCGTACGCCCTCGGCGTGAACTGGGTGATCGTGACCCTCTATGTCCCAGCGTTGCTGGTGAGCAGCCTCATGATCTTCCTGCTGCTCATCCGGCCGGTCGGCCCGGTCACCGAGGACGGGAACGAGCCGATGACCACCTGACCGACCAGGAACCGGCGTACGGCGATGCCAGCTCAGCGCGGGTCGGGGCGATCCAGGTTCCAGTGCCGGACCACGGAGCACAGCCACACCGAGTCCTTCAGCGGCGCCATCGAGAAGCGTCCGATCGCGCGCTGACCGCCCTCGTGATCGCTGTACATGAGCTCGATCGCGAACAGGCGGGGCGCCTGGACGGCCTCGAGCAAGGCGCCGTACTCGGGGTCGTCGCGATCGCGGATCGCCGCCTGCCAGAAGCCGACGTCGTCGCCGGGGACGTAGAGGTCCCGTAGCTGTCGCCGGAACTCGTCGGGCTCGGCGTGCGCGTGATCTTGGGTCAGCTCCTCGAGTCCCAGGTGCCACCCGTGGATCACGGCGACGCCCGAACCCGAGTTGCGGACCGACATGGCCAGGTAGACGTTGCCATCGACGACCTCGGCGACGGCGCCCGAGCCTGAGAGCCGGGCCCAGTGCTCGTCGCCCCACATGATCTTCTGCTCGGTGTCCGTGAGTCGCGACGGCATCAGCAGCGGCCGGATCCCGATCTGCATCGAGTACTCGGCGACGCGCGCCGCCCGGTTCGCGGCCCGAACGGCCACGAACGTCGCGAGCGCCAGCACGAGCGTCCCGAGGGCCGTCGCCAGCGAGGCGGCCGTGGACCAGTCCCACATTCGCCCAACCTACCGAACCCCGTCGGTCGGGGGTCGCCGGACCGGTGCGGGCCTCACGACCGGATGTCGTGAGGCCCGCCGCGATCAGCAGAAGATGCTGATGCCGCCGGGTCCGATCAACAGGCCGATGACGATGAGGACGATGCCGTAGAGCACCGCACCCCGGAGCAGGGTGACGATCCCGCCGATGACGAAGATCGCCGCGATGATCCACAGGATCGTCGAGACGCCCCCACCACACGACTTTGCGGCAAGCATGAACAGCTCCATGGTGCCTTCCCTTCCGTCGGAGATGGTTGAGCTGTACCCAGGAGCGGGCGAGCTCAAGCGTCCGATCCGGTTGGGTGGCAGCCGCGTCGCGCAGACGCTAGGCCACCGGTCCCCGGCGCTCCGCCTCGGTCCTCAACGACCCGAGGATGGCGTCGATCCCGCGTTGCAGGATCTTCCGGCTGTACCCCTTGAGCACGCTCGGGATGAACCCGCGGAACGATTCGGCGGAGCGCACCCTCGTGCCCCCTCCGGCCGACTCGAGATGGAACACGTGCACCGCGTGGATCCCCATGCTGACGCCCGTCCATCCGATCTCGCGGGGTGGGTCGACGGTCGCAAGCGTCGAGACGAGCGATGCCGATCCCGACTTCCACCGGAAGACCGAACCCGGTTCCAACGGTCCCTCGACGGCCATCGACTTCACGTCGTGGTTCCACGTCGGCCAAGCCGATAGGTCGGCGAGGACGGCCCACACGGTGTCGATCGGAGCAGCGACCTGGATCTCGCCCTCGGCGGTCGCGGGAGCCGTGCGGTCGATGTCCACGCGGAGACGACAGGATTCGAACCTGTGAGGGACGGTGAAGCCCCTAACCGCTTAGCAGGCGGCTGCTTTCGGCCACTCAGCCACGTCTCCGAGGACGATTCTACGGAAGGGTCCAGCGGGTAGGCTCGCGAACATGCCGGACATCGTCGTGGTGGGCGGCGGGATCATCGGGGCGGCGTGCGCGTTCGAGCTCGCCGAGCGTGGCGCGGCGGTCACGCTGCTCGAGAAGGACGAGCTCGCGGCCGGCGCCTCCGGGCGGAACCTCGGGTATCTCGACACCTCCAAGGATCCGGTCCTCGCGCCGCTCGCCCGGCTTAGCCTGGAGCGTTACGCCGAGATCTCGGCAGATCCGCCGACGCCGTTCTTCCTCGACGACGAGCCGATCGGGACGCTGGCCGTCACGATCGAGCGGGACGAGCTCGACGACCTCCGGGCCTGGGCCGCCTCGGCCGAGGCGGTCGGCGTCCGCGTCGAGCGCGTCGACGACGGCCTCCGTGACCTCGAACCCGAGCTATCGCCCGACGTGCTCGAGGCCCACCTGCTGCACGAGGGCCACCGTGTAGACCCGCTCGCCTTGACCGTGTGCCTCGGGGCACTCGCCCGGATCGCCGGCGCGACGATCCGTCATCACGCGCCGGCTCGTCGGCTCGTCGCGCGTGGCGACCGCGTCACCGGTGTCGTGACCGACGACGGCATCGTCGGTGCAGACACGGTCGTGCTCGCCGCCGGCCCGTGGTCGCCGGCGATCGCGCGCCCCCTCGGCGTCTCGCTCCCGATCGCCGCGGCGCGAGGCTGGCTCGTGCACGCCGCGCCCGAACGCCCGCTGTTCCGCCACTGGATCCAGAGCGGTGCGCGCCGTCTGATGGCGGGCCGGGAGCCGGGGACGGCGGGCGAGCCCGGCGAGCTGCGCTTGTCGATGAGGGAGTTCGGGGAGGCCGGCGAGACCCGCGACGTCTCCCCGATGATCCAGCCCGCGCCCGACGGCTCCGTCCTGACCGGGACCTCGCGCGAGCCCTCGTTCGCGACCGACCCGTTCGACCTCGACGTCCCCAGGATCGTGGCGGCGCAGGCGGCCCGGCTGGTGCCCGCGCTCGCCGACGCGCCCGTCCTCGCGACGTGGTCCGGCGTTCGCCCCGTCTCGCCCGACGAGCGACCCCTGCTCGGGTGGGTGCGCGAGGGGTTGTTCGTGGCGACCGGACACGGTTCGGAGGGCGTGATCCTGGGGGCGGGCAGCGCCGAGCTCGTGGCCGCGCTGGTCCTCGGCGTCGAGCCGCCCTTGGACCCCACGCCGTTCGACCCGGCGCGCTTCGACCCGAAGGTGTGACCGGTTCGGTCTAGCGAGGTCCGCGCCCGTAGCGGGCGAGGATGTCCAGGGTCCGCTCGAGCGGCAGCGCGTGCAGCACGTTGCCGTCGCGCCCCACGGTCGTCTCTGCGGTGAACAGGGCGTTCACCACCGCTTCCTCGACCGCCTCCGTCGTCGCCGCGAACAGCGGATTGAACACGTCGGGCGAGTGTTCGACGGGACCGTCGAGCACCGCCCGCGCCGGAACCGTCCCGTCGGCGGACTCGAGCGGGATCCGGTTGGCCGTCGAGAACGCGATCATGAGCTCGCCCGACCCGTTGTGGCCGGTCGAGCCGCACCGCGCGAGCCCAAGGCCGCCGCGGGCCGCGAGCCGACGCAGCTGGTGCGGCACCATCGGGACGTCGGTCGCGACCACCACGATCGCCGAACCCTCGGTGTGCTCCGACGGCATCAGGTCGGTGATCTCGCGACCCACCGGGACGCCGTCGATCCTCAGCAGCTCGCGCTCGCCGAAGTTCGTGAGCACCAGTACCCCCACGGTCCAGCCGCCCGGGATCGTCCGCGAGGACGTCCCGATGCCGCCCTTGAAGTCCATGCACTGCGTGCCGGTGCCCGCGCCGACGCAGCCCTCCTCGACGTCGCCGCCGGCCGCGGCGTCGAGCGCCCCCGCGACGTCCTCGTCGGACAGCGGGAACGTCGTGACGTCGCTCAGGTAGGAGTCGTCGCATTCGCACACGAACGGCATATCGCCGCCCTCGTGCGTCGTCGTCGCATGGCGCTCGGTCCGCCACCGCACCGCGGCGTCGTACGCCTTCCCGATCGCGAGCGAGCTCGTCAGCACGATCGGCGAGTGCAGCAGCCCCCACTCGGCGATCTGGTTGATCCCGATCAGCTCCCCGAACCCGTTCAGGATGTCGGTCCCGGCGTAAACGCGCTCGATCCACGGCAGGCCCTCGTGCGGGAACACCGTCGTCACGCCGGTGCGGACCGCGCCCACCCCGTCGGGCGAGGGATCGCGAACGATCGTCCGATGCCCCACCCGAACGCCCTCCACATCGGTGATGGCGTTGCGGGGCCCGGGCGCGTACGTGCCGATCACGACCCCGAGGTCGCGCGCCCTGCCTCGTTCCATCCCTGCTCCTCCGTTTGTGCGTTCGGGTGCAAGCGGGCGGAGATGCTACCCGGGCTCGGCGTCCGCCCCGACCCGGGGTCACCTCCGCGGCCGTCGGCCTCTCGGCGGAGGCGCGCGTAGAATCCCGAGACCCATGGCCATCCTCGCCCTCGGCATCTCGCACCGGCGCGCCACGGTCGGGCTCCTCGAGCGTCTGGCGTTCGCCGACGAGGACCTCGTCAAGGCGTACCGGAGGACAGGCGACGACGCCGCGATCGACGAGGCGGTCATCGTCTCGACGTGCAACCGGGTCGAGATCTACGGCAGCGTCCCCTCCTACCACGCCGGGTTCCAGGCGCTCAAGCGCGTGCTGTGCGAGTCGCGCGGCGTCGCGCCCGAGGACCTTGCCGAACCGCTCTACTCGCACTACGAGTCCGACGCAGCCGAGCACCTGTTCACCGTCGCGAGCGGGCTGGACTCTATGGTGCTGGGCGAGCCGCAGATCCTCTCGCAGGTGCGGGACGCGCTCCGGCACGCCGAGGGTGAGCGGGCCTCAGGTCCGTCGCTGGTAGCCGCGTTCAACGCGGCGGTCAGCACAGGACGACGGGTCCGGTCCGAGACCGGGGTCGGGGCGGCGCCGGACGTGTTCGTCGCCGCCGGAGCCGACCTGGGCGCCGAGGCGCTCGGCGGGCTCGAGGGTCGGCACGCCGTCGTGATCGGCGCCGGACACATGTCGGCGCTCGCCGTGAAGCACCTCCGCCAGCGGGGCGTCGCGACGGTCCGCGTGCTGAACCGGTCGCTCGAACGCGCCCGCGCCCTGGCCGAACGCACGCTGGCCGAACCCGGCGACCTCGAGGAGCTGCCCGAAACGCTGGCCGAGGCCGACATCGCGATCTCGGCGACCGGCGCCGCCGGCGTCGTCCTCACCGAGGCGTTGGTGCGCAACGCGATCGACGGGAGGCAGCGGCCGCTGTTCGTGCTCGACCTCGCGGTCCCGAGGGACGTTGAACCCACCGCCGGCCGCGTCCCCGGCGTCACCCTCGTCGACATCGACGGCCTCCGCGCGTCGGTCTCTGTTCGGGCCGCCGAGACCGCGGCCGACATCGAGCGAGCGCACGCCATCGTCCTGGACGAGGTCCGGCGGTTCACGATACGCCGTCGCGCCGAACGTCTCGGGCCGCTGTTCCGCGCGCTCCGCGAACGCGGCGACGCGGCCGTCGACGCCGAGCTCGAACGCTTCCGCTCCGAGCTCGCTCATCTCGAGCCCCAGGAGCGCGAGGCCGTGACGGCGCTCGCTCGGGGGGTCGTCGCGAAGCTGCTTCACGAGCCGATCGTTCGGCTGAAGGAGACCCCCGGGACGGGAACGCAGGACGCCTACGCTCGGGCGCTCGCCGAGCTGTTCGGGCTCGAGCTCCCCACCGAGTGACGCTTCGCATCGGCACGCGCGGGTCGCGGCTCGCGCTCGCGCAGGCGCGCGAGGTGGCCGACGCGTTGAGCGTGACGGGCGTCGAGACCGAGCTGGTCACGATCACGACCGCCGGCGATCGAGGCGCCGACCCCGCGAGCGACCCCGCGGGGGTCAAGGGCCTGTTCGTGACCGAGATCGTCCGCGCGCTCCTGGACGAGGAGATCGACCTGGCCGTCCACTCGGCCAAAGACCTCCCTGCGGGCGACGACGAGGGCGTCGTGATCGCGGCGGTGCCCGAACGCTCCTCGGCGCTCGACGTCTTGGTGACGCGCGACGGGGACCTGCCACCCGGGGCGCGCGTCGGGACCTCGAGCATCCGCCGTCAGGCACAGGTGTTCCGTTGGCGGCCCGACGTGCTGGTGAAGGATCTGCGGGGCAACGTCGACACGCGGCTGCGCAAGCTCGAGGAGGGCGAGGCCGACGCCCTGATCATCGCGGCGGCGGGTCTGCTGCGACTCGGCGTCGTTCCCGAACACGTTGAGCCGATGTCGCTGGCCGAGATGGTGCCCGCACCCGGGCAGGGTTGTCTCGCGGTCCAGGCGCGCGCGTCCGACGACGCGACGATCCAGATCCTCTCCGCCCTCGACCACGCTGCGAGCCGGATCGCGCTCGAGACCGAGCGCGGGCTGATGGCCCGGCTCGGCGGCGGGTGTGCGCTCCCGTTGGGCGCCTTCGCCGAACTCAGCCCGCGCGGGGTCCAGATGCTCGCGATCGCGCTCAGCCCCGATGGTTCGCGGATCGCGCGGACCGAGGTCGACGGCGCAACGCCCGAGGAGGTGGCCGAGCTCGCCGCGCTGGACCTGTCGGCCGGGGGCGCCGACGAGATCCTCGGGCTCGTCCGCCCGTGAAGGCGCTCGCCGGCCGAACGGTGCTCGTGACCCGGCCGCGCCCCGAGGCGGAGGCGCTCGCGCGGCTGCTCGAGCGGCGCGGCGCCACCGCGATCGTGGCCCCGGCGATCGAACTCGTTCCGGTGCGGTCGGCCGCGCTGACGAGGGCGCTCGCGGAGCTCGAGGACGGCGCGTTCGTGTGGGTGACGCTCACCAGCCCCCGGACGGTGGACGTGCTCGCCGAGCACCTGACACCGGGCCGGGTCCGGGCCAGGGTCGCGGCGGTCGGCGACGGGACGGCCGAACGGTTCCGCCGGTGGAGCCGGCGCGACCCCGACCTCGTCCCGAAGGCGTTCACGACCGCCGCCCTCGGCCGCGCGTTCCCGAAGGGGATCGGCCGCGTGCTCACGCCGCGCGCCGACGTCGCGCCGGAGGGGCTCGAGGACGCCATCGCTCGCAAGGGGTGGACCCCCACGCGCGTCGACGCCTACCGGACCCGGATCCCCCGCTCGCTCCCCGCCGAGGCTCGGGCCGCGCTGCGCTCCGGCGGCGTGGACGCCGTCACGTTCACGAGCGCCTCCACGGTGCGCGGGTTCGTGCGCGCCGTGAGCGTGGTGAAGGGGAACCCGAAGGTTGTCTGCATCGGCCCCGTGACGGCGCGCGAGGCACGTGGTCACGGCCTGCGCGTGCATGCCGTCGCGGACCCGCACACGGTCGACGGCCTGGTCGCCGCCGTCGAGCGTGCGCTCGCGCCGCGGTAGCATCCCTGCGATGAACGATCCCCTGCGGCACCGGCCCCGCCGGATGCGCCGCACCCCCGCGCTCCGAGCGCTGATCCGCGAGACCGAGCTCGCGCCGCGGCACCTGGTCGCGCCCCTGTTCGTGAAGGAGGGTGTGTCCGAGCCCGTGCCGATCGCCTCGATGCCCGGGCAGAGCCAGCACACGCTCGAGACCCTGCGCAAGGAAGCGGCCGAGATCGCGAGCAAGGGCGTGCTCGCGTTCATGTTGTTCGGCGTCCCCGAACACAAGGACGAGGAGGGGTCGGAGGCGTGGAACCCGGACGGGATCGCGCAGACGGCGCTGCGCGTGCTGCGCGAGGAGCTCGGCGACGACCACGTCGTGATCGCCGACCTGTGTCTGGACGAGTACACCGACCACGGCCACTGCGGAGTGCTCGACGACGACGGCCACGTCGACAACGACGCGACGCTCGAGCGCTACCGGCGGATCGCGATCGCGCAGGCCGAGGCGGGGGCGCAGATGGTCGGACCCAGCGGCATGATGGACGGCCAAGTCGCGGCGATCCGCGACGAGCTCGACCGGGGTGGGTTCGAACGGGTGGGGATCATGGCGTACGCGGCGAAGTTCGCGTCCGCGTTCTACGGGCCGTTCCGCGAGGCGGCCGAGTGCGCGCCGCGGTTCGGCGACCGCACGGGCTACCAGATGGACCCGCCGAACGCCGACGAGGCGATCCGCGAGATCGAGTCCGACATCGAGCAGGGCGCCGACGTCGTGATGGTCAAGCCGGCGCTCCCCTACCTCGACGTGATCCGCCGCGCGAAGGACCGGACGCGGTTCCCGATGGCCGCCTACAACGTCTCGGGCGAGTACGCGATGGTGAAGGCGGCTGCGCAGAACGGCTGGATCGACGAACGCGCGTCGGTGCTCGAAGTACTCACCTCGATCCGCCGCGCCGGCGCCGACCTGATCCTCACGTACCACGCGAAGGACGCCGCCGACTGGCTGTCGTCCTGAACCGCTCGTGACCGGCTCCGACGAGCTGTTCGAGCGGGCCCGGCGCGTGATCCCCGGCGGGGTGAACTCGCCGGTGCGGGCGTTCGGCGCGGTGGGGGGGACCCCGCGGTTCGCCGTTCGGGGCGAGGGCGCGTACCTCGTCGACGCGGACGGCCGGCGCTACGTCGATCTCGTGCAGTCGTGGGGTGCGCTCCTGTTCGGACACGCGCGCCCCGAGATCGTCGACGCGGCTCGGGCGGCGGCCTCGCGCGGCACCACGTTCGGAGCCCCGACCGAGCTCGAGGTCGAGCTCGCCGAACGGATCGTCGCCGCGAAGCCCTCGGTCGAGATGGTCCGGCTCGTATCGAGCGGGACCGAGGCCGCGATGAGCGCGATCCGGCTCGCCCGCGGATGTACGGAACGGGACCTCTTGATCAAGTTCGAGGGCTGCTACCACGGGCACTCGGACGCGCTGCTCGCGAAGGGAGCCGGGAGCGGCGTGGCGACGCTCGGGATCCCGGGGTCGCCGGGCGTGACCGAGGGCGCCGCGCGCGACACGCTCACGGTGCCGTTCAACGATACGGACGCGGTCGACCGGGTGTTCGCCGAGCACGGCGATCGGATCGCCGCGGCGATCGTCGAGCCCGTCGCCGCGAACATGGGCGTCGTGCCGCCCGAGCCGCGGTTCCTCGAGGGCATCCGCGACCGGTGTTCGGAGGCGGGGGCGCTGCTGGTGTTCGACGAGGTGATCACTGGGTTCCGGATCGCGTTCGGCGGCGCGCAGGGCGTGTTCGGGGTGTCGCCGGACCTGACGATCCTCGGCAAGATCATGGGGGGCGGGTTCCCGTGCGCCGCGTTCGGTGGCCGGCGTGACGTGATGGAGCAGCTCGCGCCCGTCGGCCCGGTCTACCAGGCGGGGACGCTGTCCGGGAACCCCGTGGCGGTCGCGGCGGGGATCGCGGCGCTCGACCTCGCCGAACGGCTCGATCCGTACCCGGGGCTGACGGAGACCGCGACCGCCCTCGCCGACGGTTTGACCGAACGCTTCGCGGACCACGGCATCGCCGCCACGGCGAACCGCGCCGGGTCGCTGTTCGGCGTGTTCTTCTCGAGCGAGCCCGTGCGCGACTTCGCCGGCGCGAGGGCCGCCGACCACGAGCGCTACGCGCGCCTGTTCCACCACATGCTCGACCACGGCGTCTGGCTGCCCCCGAGCGGCTACGAGCTGTGGACGCTCGGCACCGAGCACGGGCCGAACGAGGTCGAGCAGGTCCTCGACGCGGCCGGGTCGTTCGAGGGCTGAGCGGGCCGGATCCGTGGTCGCGACGTAACGTTGCGGGTATCAGATGGACTGATGCAGTGAACCCATCGAAGGAGGGATGTCCACCATGACCACCCAGACCGTGACGTTCGGAGCCGGCTGCTTCTGGGGAGTCGAGTACGTCTTCGAGCGCGTCCCCGGCGTCCTGGGAACCGAGGTCGGCTACGCGGGCGGCCACACGGAGAACCCGACCTATCGGGACGTGTGCTCGCACGGGACCGGCCACGCCGAGGTGCTCCGCGTCGAGTTCGACCCGTCGGTCGTCAGCTTCGAGCAGCTGCTGGAGGTGTTCTGGGCGATGCACGACCCGACCCAGGTGAACCGCCAGGGGCCCGATGTCGGCGACCAGTACCGGAGCGCGATCTTCACGGACTCGGACGAGCAGCAGCGGGCGGCCGAGGCCTCTCGGGACGCCGCGCAGGCGAAGTTCGACCGGCCGATCGCGACCGAGATCGCCCCTGCCGGGCCGTTCTGGCCGGCCGAGGACTACCACCAGCGGTACTACGACAAGAACGGGCACGAGCCGTACTGCCACGTGATCCCGTGGCGCACGCTCGAGGAGCAGGGTCTGGTCCGGGCCTAGGGGAGATCGACCACCGGGAGGTTCGCGCGCCACGGGCCGACCGCGTCGCGGTAGCGCTTGGCGAGGGCCTTGGCGATCTGCGTCTCGTGATTCAGGTCGTGCACGGTCCACGTCGCGAGCAGCTGCTCGAGCGTGACCGGACCGAGGTCGGCGTGACGACCGATCCGGACGAGATCGACGTTACCTAGATGCAGCTCGTCCAGCCGAACGAGGTTCGCGGCCCGGAGCTCGGCGAAGCGGTCGAGCACCCGGCCCACGTCCCACCCCGCGAACCGCTCGAACCCGGCCTCACGGTCGACGGGCCCGAGGACCTCCTCGGGCCCGTGCTCCAGGATCGTCGCGACGCGCCCCAGCCAGTCGCGTTCCTCGACGTGGGTGAGGTGGGCGAGCGTCTGCCACGGCGTCCACGTCCCCGGCCCCTCGTCCGCCTGCAACCACGCGTCCGACAGGCCGCCGAGCGTTCCCCGGAGCGCCATGGGCGTGCCGGCCAGGAGCTGCCGGCTCTCCTCGAGGTCGAACGTCACGACCCGAACTCCCGGTCGGCCTTGGCCGCGAAGACGAAGTCGGCCTCGTTCAACCCGTCGATCTTGTGGGTCCACACCGTCAGCCGTACCTTGCCCCACGCGAGGTAGATGTCCGGGTGGTGACCGACGCTCTCGGCGAGCTCGCCGACGCGGTTGGTGAACGCCAGCGCCTCCTTGAAGTCCTTGAACGCGAACTCCTTCTCGAGATGGTGGTCGTCCACGACCAGCCACTCGTGCCCGAGGTCGGCCAGGTACGACTTGATCTCGGCGCGGTCCAGCGGTGGGACCCCGCCGCGACACGGCACGCACGTCATCGACGCCAGGTCGCGACCCATCAGGCGTCGCTCCCGGTCCTCTGTGCCGCGGACAACCGCTGCGCCACGAGCTGGTCGGCGGCAGCGCCGGTCGAGATCCCCTCGGCCTCCGCGAGCGCGAACACCTCGCCGAGCGTCTCGCCGATCCCGAGCAGCCGCCTTTGCACCTCGACGTCGCCCTCGTGCAGCATCTCGTAGCCGACGAGGTGGATCACGCCGCCGGCGTTCACGACGTAGTCGGGCGCGTACAGGATGCCGCGTTCGGCCAGGCGCTCGGCGTCGGCCGGCTCGCCCAGCTGGTTGTTCGCCGCGCCGGCGACCACGCGGCAGCGCAACGAGGGGATCGTCTCCGCGTTCAGGACGCCGCCGGTCGCGCACGGCGCGAACATGTCGCACTCGACCTCGGCGATCCGGTCCGCCGGGACCGCCTCAGCCTCGAGCTCCTCGGCCAGCTCCTTGGCCCGCACGTCGTCGACGTCGGCGAGCGAGAGCCGCGCGCCGGCCTCCGCGAGGAACCGCGACAGCGGAGCGCCGACGGCGCCGACACCCTGGACCGCGACGGTCCGTCCGTCCAGGTCATCCGAGCCGAACGCGTGGGCGACCGCGGCCCGGATCCCGTGGAACACGCCGACGGCCGTGTTCGGAGCCGACGTGCCCGAGCCGCCGTTGGCCTCGGTGCGGCCGAGGACGCTTGAGGATCGTTCGGCGATCACGTCCATGTCCGGCGGTCCCGTGTTCATGTCGCAGGCCGTGATGTAGGTGCCGTGGAGCGAATCGACCAGCTCGCCGTAGCGGAGCATCAGCTCGCGTCGGGCGTGGCCCTGTGGGATCGCGGGGACGGCGAGCACGGCCTTGCCGCCCCCGAGCGGCACCGACGCCATCGCCATCTTGCTCGTCATCGCCGAGGAAAGCCGGAGGACGTCGCGGAGCCCGTCGGCCGGTCGGGCGTACGTCTTCATGCGGGTGCCGCCGGCCCCAGGACCCAGCACCGTCGAATGCACCCCGATGAACATCCACGTCGCGCTCGGCTCGTCGAACCGGACGACGACCTCCTCGCCGCCCCAGGCCGGGAGCAGGTCCTCGAACACGCGCTACTCGGACCGCGTCGTGGACTTCTTGGCCTTCTTCGCCGCGCGCTTCTCCTTGATCGACTTCTGCGCGGTCTTCTTGGCCTGCTTCTCGCCCTTGTCCTTCGCGTGCGCCACGGTGGACCTCCGTTCGGTCGGCGTGCCCATTATGACCCGACCGTGTCTAGACTCGCTGCGTGGACGCGGGCTGGTGGGTGCTCGGCGGGATCGTCCTCGCCGCGGTCATCGGTGGGCTGCTCTACCTCCGCAGCATCCGTCGGTGGAAGGACACGGAACCGACGAGCGCGGACGCCAAGCAAGCCCAGGCTCGCCTCTGGTCCGGGAAGAACATGGACCAGCGCTAGGCCAGGTCGGCGAAGGCCGCGCGCACGTCCTTGCGGATCCCCGTCACGAACGGGACCTCCACCTTGGTGAACCGGCGGGCCTGCGCCTCACGCAGTCGGCGGATGCAGTCCACCAGCCGGTCGAGCTCGTCGGCCTCGAACGCGAGGATCCACTCCCAGTCGTTGATGCCGAACGCGCTCGTCGTGTTCGCGAGCACCTCGGGGAACTCCCGGCCGGCCTCGCCGTGCTCCCGCAGGAGCGACGCGCGTTCGTCCGGCGGCAGCAGGTACCACTCGGGCGTCCGAACGAACGGGTATGCGCACAGGTAGCGCCGCGGCGCCTCGCCCTTGACGAACGCCGGCGCGTGATCCGGGGTGAACTCGGCCGGCTTGACCACGCCCATGAACGTCCAGACCACATCGAGCTCGCGCCCGGCGCGCGTCCGGCGGAACGCGACGAGCGCGTCCTGCACCGCGTCGGGGGTCGGCCCGACGAACCAGATCATGAGGTCGGTGTCCGCGCGGAAGCCGACCGTCGAGTACACGCCCCGAACGCTCACCTCCGGCTCCCACTCCTTGATCAGGTTCTCGACCTCCTGCGCCGCGTCGTCCACATCGAGGTCGCGGAACACACGCGTGGCCTTGCAGCAGACGTACAGCGCGTAGACGGTCTCGCTCATCCCACGTTCTCCGATCTGCTCGGCGCCGATCCGTTGCCGTTGGGGTCGCCCAGGCCGTTTGCGCCCGCGAGGTGCGCGCGGACCCGTTCGGTGGTCTCCCCGGCGCTCCGCACGGCATCGGCGACGCCGACCCCGTGCAGCGCATTGCCGGTCACGAAGATACCCGGCAGCAGGGAGGTCTCGATCGCGCGAACGCGCTCGAGATGCCCGACCTCGTACTGCGGCATCGAACGCGGCCACCGAACCACCGACGACGCCTCCGCGCGCCCGGGGAGCGGGAGGAACGCCGCCAGGTGCCGGCACACGGCCTCCACGATGTCCTCGTCGGGCTCGTCGAGCACGTCCTCGAACCCCAGGGCGGCGACGAAGCAGCGGAGCACCGCCCGAGTCCCGAACGCTTCCGCTGGCCACTTGCGCGAGACGAACGTCGCGGCGGTCATCGGCGCGCGGCCCCGCGGCACGACGAACCCGGTCGCCTCGGGCAGCGCATCGGCCGTGCCCTCCGCGTAGACCAGGTGCACGACGCCAGTGCTCGCGTACGCGATCCCGGCCAGGCTCTCGGCCCCCGCGACGTCGAGCCCGCGGACGAGCTCGGCCGCGACGAACGCCGGCGCGGCGAGTACGACCGCCTCCGCGGACACCGAGTCCCGGTCGGTGCGCACCACGAACGACCCGCGCTCGCGTTCGATCGCGCGGGCCGGCGTGCCGAGCCGAACGCGCGCCGGTCCCACGCTTCCGAGCAGCGCGCGCGGGAGCTCTCCGACGCCCCCCACCGGCCGCAGGAACATCGGACCTGCGTCGGTGGCGGCCTTCACCGCCGCCCGGGCGCCGCGGATCAGGCTGCCGAACGCGCGCTCCCACCGCGCGAGCTCGGGGAACGTCGCGTCGACGCTCAGGCGATCGACGTCCCCGGCGAACAAGCCGCCCAGCAGCGGGCCGGTCAGGCGCTCGGCCACCTCGTCGCCCAACCGTCGCCGCACCAGCGAGCCGATCGACTCGTCGGTCTCCGGCGGCCGTGGCTTGCGGACGAGCTCCGTGAGTGCGCGGGCGCGTCCCCTGCGCGACAGGCCCGGCCAGCGCACGATCTCGTCGAGGTCCGTGGGGACGCCGAGCGCGCTCTCGGGGAGCGGGACGAGCCCGCGTTCGGTCCAGATCAGGGCGTCGCGGGCTCCGGGTTCGAGCAACTCGAGCCCGAGCTCGCGGCACAGATCCACCGCCCACGGCTTGCGGGCGACGAACGAGTCCGGGCCGCTCTCGAGCTGCAGATCGCCGACCGTCGCGCTCCGCAGCCGGCCGCCGACGACGGGCTCGGACTCCAGCACGGTGACGTCGAGCGCGGGATCGGCCTCGAGCAGCCGATGGGCCGTGGCCATACCCGCGACACCGCCGCCCACGATCACGACCTTCATGGCGTGGGGGCCGCGAGCCGCTCGCGGACGACATCGGCGAGCACGCGGACGAACGCCGGGTCGTCGTTCGGCATCTCGGTGCGGACCAGAAGCATCCCGGCCTGGTCGGCGATCGCCTTCGCCTCGATGTCGAGGTCGTACAGGATCTCGAGGTGGTCGGCGACGAATCCGGCCGAGCACACCACCGCCGCCGTGCAGCCCTGCGACGCGAGGTCGGCGAGGACCTCCTCGATCGGCGGGCCCCACCAGGGGTCGTCGGTTCGGCCGGCGCTCTGCCACGCGATCTCGTACCGAGGCAGGCCGAGCTCGGTCGCGACCCGGTCCGCGGTCTCGGCCAGGCCGTCGCGGTACCGGCACGCGTCCTCGCACGCGTGGCACCGCAGGCACCGCAGCGATCCGTCCTCGACGGTCCGGGTGGGCAGGCTGTGCGCCGAGAAGACCACCGTCGCCTCCCGGCGCTCCTCGGCGCTGAGCCCGCTGAGCGCGTCGGCGACCCGGGCCGCGAGGAACGAGACGAAGCCGGGGTCGTCGTGGTAGCCGCGGACGAAGTCGAACGCGGGCGGACCTTCACCCGCCTGTTCGCGAACGCGCTCGACGTAGCTCTCGACCGACATCCCCGACCAGTGGGGCGCCATCACGATCCCGATCGCGCGTTGGATCCCGTCCTCGCGCATCCGTTCGACCGCATCCGCGATGAACGGGGGCGAGTGCTTCATCCCGAGGTACGCACGGAACGCGCCGGCCTCGTCGCGGTTGAGCTCGCGCTCGAGTCCCTCCGCCTGCCGTCGCGTGATGTCGAGCAGCGGGAAGCGGTTGCCGATCGCCGCGTAGCGCTCGCGCAGCTCCTCGAGGTGCTCGGGCGTGGGCCGCCGACCGCCGCGTATGTCGGTGTAGTAACGCCCGACGTCGTCGGGGCCGCTCGCGGTCCCGTACGCCATCACCAGCACCCCGATCGGCGAGGCGCTCATCGAGCCGTCCGTTCGTGGACGAGGTCGACGAGGCGTTCGAGGTTCTCGACGGGTGTGGCCGGCAGCACGCCGTGACCGAGGTTGAACACGTGGCCGTCGCGGTTCGCCGCGCGGTCGAGGATCTCGGTGGCGGCGCGTTCGACCGCGTCCCACGAGGCGACGCAGACCGAGGGATCGAGGTTGCCCTGGATCGAGCGATCGACGCCGATCCGTTCCCACGCGCGGTCGAGCGGGACCCGCCAGTCCACCCCGATCGCGTCGCCACCCGCGTCGCGCATCGACGTCAGGAGCTCGCCGGTCCCTACGCCGAAGTGGATCGAGGGCACCGGCAGGTCCTCGAGCACCCGAGCCGACCACGGGCGCACCGACCGCTCGTAGTCGCTCGGCGCCAGCGAACCCGCCCAGGAGTCGAACAGCTGCACCGCCTGCGCGCCGGCCTCGATCTGCGCCAGCAGGTGGGCCCGCGACAACGCCGCGAGCGCATCCATCAGCGACGACCAGGTATCGGGCTCGTCGTGCAGGAACGCCTTCGTGCGGACGTGGTCCCGCGAGGGACCGCCCTCCACGAGGTAGCTCGCCAGCGTGAACGGCGCGCCCGCGAACCCGATCAGCGGGACCTTGAGCTCCTTGCGCAGGAGGCGGATCGTTTCGGTGACGTAGGGCTCGTCCAGATCGGGCTCGAGCGCACGGAGCCGCGCGACGGCGGCCGCGTCCCGGACGGGGTCGTCCACCACCGGGCCGACGCCGGGTTCGATCCGGACGGGCACCCCGATCGCCGCGACCGGGACCATGATGTCGGCGAACACGATCGCCGCGTCCAGCGGCATCCGTCGGAGCGGCTGCAGGGTGAGCTCGACGGCGACCTCGGGTTCGCGGATCGCGTCAAGGATGTCCCGGTCGCCACGCAGCTCCCGGTATTCGGGCAGGTAGCGACCTGCCTGGCGCATGAACCAGACCGGGGTTCGGTCGACGGGCTCGCGCCGGAGCGCTCGGAGGAATCGGTCGTTCACGGCCCACAGGATACGGACGGGTAACGTGGGAGGCGGACGGCTCCCGGGCGGGACCCACGGGTGGCCCTCGGGGCGAGATGTGCCGTTCGGCACGAACGCGGCGCCGTCTTCGAGCGTAGAACCTACTGACGAACGCGCACGGGAGGACGATGGCGGGAGCACGGAAACGGAATCGCGGCGCATCCAGGCGCGCCGATCCGCTGTGGTCGAAGGCCCCGCTGGTCTTGCTGCGGTACCCGGGGCTGTTCGTCTCGATCGCGGTGGGCGCGCTCCTGCTCGCGCTCGCCGCTTCGGCCTACCCGCTGTTCATCTCGTCGTCCGCGAGCGAGCTCGTGACGGCCCGGGTCCACGATCCCTCGTACACGCGCTGGGGGGTCGGGATGATGTACCGGAACGGTGCGTTGCCGCTCCCCGGCCCGGTCCGGCACGGCGACATCGAGCCGGAGGTCGACACGATCTTCCGGGGGTTCGTCGACGCGAGCCCCTACCTCGGCGCCCCGCTCGAGTCGGCGCTCAGCACGGCCACACCGATCACGGTTGCCGGCGAGCAGGAGCGGCGGGACACGCGGCTGTTCACCGGCGAGCACGTGCTCGACCACGTCGACATCCTCGAGGGGTCCGCCGACGGCGGCGTGCTGGTCCCCGACCTGATCTCGGATGCCCTCGACATCACCCCGGGGGACGAGATCGTGATCGGCTCGCCCGACACCGGGACCGTGACGTTCCCGGTCGGCGGGATCTACCGGTCCCTGTACAAGGGCGGGGCCTCCGGGTACTGGCGTCCGTGGAACGACGCCCTGGTCCTGTACTGCGCGGACTGCGCGCCACCGCCCCAGGCGGTGATCGTGCCGAAGGACCGGTTCGCGGACGCGGCGCGCTCGATCGGGCTCGACCACGCGGCCTTCGCGTGGCAGGCGCCGGTGCTCCGCGACCTCACGCTCCAGGAGGCCGAGGACGCGGCCCGCATCGCCTCGCGCATCTCCGACGAGATCGATCACCGGTCGCTGCTCGACCGGTGCTACATCGGGTTCTTCTGCAGCCAATCGAACGGTCCCGTGTGGGGGAGCGCGATGGACGACGTCGTCCGCGAGGTCCACGGCCGGCTCGTCGCGATCGACGGCCCCGCGCGGCTGCTGCGGATCGCCGGGATGCTCGTCGCGCTGGTGGTCGTGGCGGGGGCGGGGGCGTTCGTGATGGCCGCCCGCCGCGTCGAGTCGAGCCTCCTGTTCGCCCGGGGCGCGCGGCCGAGGGCGGTGGGTGGGCGTTCGGCGCTCGAGGCCGTGATCCCGTGCGCCGTCGGCGCGGGTCTCGGGTTGGTGCTCGCGTTCGTGCTCGTCCGTTGGGCGGGTCCCGGCGGCGCGTTGGCCTCCTCGGCGTCGGAGCAGGCGATGTGGGCCGCGGGGGCCGCCGGGGTCGTCGCCGTGGTGGCGATCGCGGTCGTGTCGACCGTCTCGTTCCTGCGGCAGTCGGAGCACCATCGCAGCCGGCTGCGCGTCGTCGGAGCGTTCCCGTGGGAGCTGGTCCTGATCGGGCTCTCGCTGGTGATCCTGCAGCGACTGCGGACCGGGGGCGCGGTCGTGGTCGATCGCTCGCTCGGGACGGAGGCGCCGAGCTTGTTGCTGTTCGCCTTCCCGATCGCGTTCCTCGCCGGCTTCGTCGCACTCGTGGCGCGGGTGGTGGTCCTGGTCGTGCGCTGGGCGCGCGGCCGGAGCGGCGGGTGGGGGACCCCCGCGTACCTCGCGGTGCACCGGCTGGCGGCGCGCTCTCGTCTGACGATGCTCCTGATCGCGGCCGCCGGGCTCTGCCTCGGGCTCTTCGTCCAGGCGCAGACCGTGGCGCGCTCGATGCAGACCACGGTGGATGCCAAGGCGGGCGTCTACGTCGGCAGCGACGTGCAGGCGCGGATCGACGGCGTCAACGCGACGCCCGAGGACTTCCCGCTGCCGGTCACCCGGGCGGTACGCCGCCTCGAGGCGGGCGAGCTCCGCCCGGGGGTGCCCTTCGACCTGCTGGCGATCGACACCGAGACCTTCGCCTCGGCCGCGTTCTGGGATCCGGCCTTCTCCCCCGAACCGCTCCAGACGCTCCTGGACCGGATCTCGGCACCCTCAGGTGGCAAGCTCCCCGTCCTGATGGCCTCGGCGCCGAACGCGTTCCCGGAATCGATCACGCTCGACCGAACGACCCTGCCGATCGAGATCGTCGGGCGCGCCGACGCGTTCCCCGGGATGACGTCGCTCCGTCCGCTCGTCGTGGTCGACGCGGCACGCCTGCTGGAGGCGTTCGGCGACGCCCCGAACCCGTTGACCGGCTCGGGCGTGAGCGACGAGCTCTGGATCCGCGGAACGCCGCGGGCGGCGCGGGCCGCGCTGGCCGGCCTCGACTACACGCCGTCGCTCATCCTTACGGCCGACGAGGTGAAGGACATCTCGTACATCGCGGCGGTGATCGACACATTCCTCGTGATGAACGGGCTCGGGGTCCTCGCGGCCCTGCTCGTGTTCGCCGCGATGCTCATGTACCTGCAGACGCGCCAACGCTCCGAGATCGTCTCGTACGGGCTCTCGTTGCGGATGGGGATGCGGTCTTCGCGCCACCTGGCCGCGATCGCGATCGAGGTGGGCGCGATGCTCCTGATCGCGTTCGTCGCGGGCACGGTGCTGGCGATCGCCGCGGCCCGGCTCACGGTGCCGCTGCTTGACCCGATCGAGGCGATCCCCCCGGATCCGATCACGGTCGTCCCCGTCGTCCTGCTCGCGCTCGCGGCGCCGGCGCTGCTCCTGGCCGCGCTCGCGGGCGGCTGGCTCACCGAACGGCGCGCGCGCTCGGCCGACCTCGGGCAGGTGATGCGGCTTGCGGACTGAGGCGCCGGAGACAGGCCGGAAGCCGGAGGTCGCAGCGCGCTGCGAGGACCTGGTGAAGACCTACCGGACGGCGAGCGGCGAGGTTCGAGCGCTGAAGGGGCTCTCGGCGGAGGTTCCCGCGTCCGCGCTGCTCGCGGTCGTCGGGCCCTCCGGCAGCGGCAAGTCCTCGCTGCTCCGCCTTATCGCGGGGCTCGACCGGCCGACGAGCGGCACGCTCGTGGTCGACGGGACCAGCGTGCACGATGCGTCGGCACGGTCCCTCCGCCGGTTCCGGCGGGCCACGGTCGGCTACCTGTTCCAACGGCCGTCGGACAACTTCCTGCCCCACCTCACCGTGGGCGAGCACCTGCGGCTCGCGCGCGGGCTCACCCACCGGCCGCCGCGGATCGAGCAGGAGGCGCTGATCTCGACGCTCGGGATCGAGGGTCGCGTCGACCACCTACCGTCGGAGCTCTCGGGGGGCGAGCAACAGCGGGCAGCGATCGCCGAGGTCTTGATGGGCGGCGCGACGATCGTCGTGGCGGACGAGCCGACGGCGGAGCTCGACAGCACCTCCGCGAGCCACGTGATGGACACGATGGTCGAGCTCGCGCGCGCCGGCGTGACGTTCGTCGTCGCGACGCATGACCGTTCGGTGATGCGGCGCGCCGACGCGGCGCTCGAGCTCGACCACGGGATCCGACGTTCGGCGGCGAGCGTTCCCGCCGACGCGGCCGATCGATCGAGCGTCGCCGCGTTCCGCACGGCGCCCACCGTCGCCGAACCCGACCGCGCCGACCACTGGCGGCCACCGATCGCGGCGACCCACGCCGAACCCGAGCCCGCCTTCGTCCTGGACGCGGACGCGCTCTCGAAGAGCTACCGACGCGGCGACGAGGTCGTCCACGCGCTCGACGACGTGAGCCTCACCCTGCGCGCGGGCGAGCTCGTGGGTCTGGTCGGGCGCTCGGGTTCGGGCAAGACCACGTTGCTCAACGTGATCGCTGGGTGGGAGCGCGCGGACGGCGGCACGATGGTGCGGAGCGGCGCTCGCTCCGCGACCCCGGGGTGGGACGAGCTCGCGGTCGTGCCGCAGAAGCTCGGGCTGTTCGACGAGCTCGGCGTGCGCGAGAACCTCGAGTACCCGGCCCGCCTGCACGGCCGCCTCGAGGAGCTCCGCGGCCGGGTCGACGAGCTGATGGAGGACCTGGGCATCGCCCACCTCGCCGCGCGCTACCCGAAGGAGACCTCGCTCGGCGAACAGCAGCGGACGGCCGTGGCCCGGGCGCTCGTGCTGTCACCTACGTTGGTGCTCGCCGACGAGCCGACGGGGCACCAGGACGCCGTCTCGGAGCGGCGCGTGCTCGAGGCGTTCGGGCGCGCGGCCGCCGAGGGCGGGAGCTGCCTGATCGCCACCCACAACGTGTCGCTCGCGCCGCGGCTGGACCGCGTATTCGAGATGGCCGACGGCCGCCTCGCCCCCGCCACCTGAGTCAGAGCAGCTCGTAGGCGGGGAGCGTCAGGAACTCCACGAACCCCGGCGCGAGCGCGACCTCCTCGAACACCGCGCGGGCCTCGTCGAAGCGCAGTTCGGCGTACGACCCGTCACCGAGTTCCTCGCGGAGCGACGCGATCTCGATCTCGATCATCGATCGAGCGACGTCCGCCGTCACTCGTTCGCCCGATGAGAGCTCGGCGCCGTGCTCGACCCACTGCCAGAGCTGCGAGCGCGAGATCTCGGCGGTCGCGGCGTCCTCCATCAGGTTGTCGATCGCCGCGGCGCCCGAGCCCGACAGCCACGACGCGAGGTACCGCAACCCCACGTTCACGTTCGTCCGCAGACCCGCCTCGGTGATCTCGCCGCCGGGGATGTGGACGTCGAGGAGCTGTTCCGCCGAGACGTCCACGTCGTCACGTTGCCGGTCGAGCTGGTTCGGCCGGTCGCCGAGGACGCGGTCGAACTCCGTCGTGGCGGTCTCGACAAGGTCCGGATGGGCCACCCACGTGCCGTCGAACCCGGCGGTCGCCTCGCGCTCCTTGTCCTCCGCCACCTTGCCGAGCGCGAGCCGGTTCGCCTCGGGGTCGCGCCGGCTGGGGATGTACGCCGCCATCCCACCCATCGCGTGCGCGCCGCGCCGGTGGCACGTCCGGACCAGCAGCTCGGTGTACGCGCGCATGAACGGGACGGTCATCGTGATCCGGGCGCGATCAGGCAGAACGAAATCAGGCTGGCGCCGGAACTTCTTGATCACGCTGAAGATGTAGTCCCAGCGTCCGGCGTTCAGACCGGCCGAGTGCTCGCGGAGCTCGTACAGGATCTCGTCCATCTCGAACGCTGCCAGGACCGTCTCGATCAGCACGGTCGCGCGGATCGTGCCGCGGGGAACCGCAAGCCGCTCTTGCGCCCACACGAAGACGTCGTTCCACAGGCGCGCCTCGAGATGGCCCTCCAGCTTCGGGAGGTAGAAGTAGGGACCCGTGCCGCTCTGGAGCTGTTCGCGTGCGTTGTGGACGAACGCGAGCCCGAAGTCGAACAGGCTCCCCGAGACCGGCGAGCCGTCGACGAGCAGGTGGCGTTCGGGCAGGTGCCAGCCGCGCGGTCGGAGGAGGAGCGTCGCCGGCCGGTCGACGAGCCGGTACTCGCGCCCGTCCGGACCGCTGAGCTCGATCGTGCGACGGACCGCGTCGGCGAGGTTCACCTGGCCGCCGACCATGTTCGACCACGTCGGGGCGTTCGAATCCTCGAGGTCGGCCATGAAGCACCGAGCCCCGCTGTTGAGCGCGTTGATCATCATCTTGCGGTCGGTGGGGCCGGTGATCTCGACGCGGCGGTCGCGCAGGTCGGGCGGCGAGGGTGCGACCTTCCACGCCGACCCGCGGACCGAGCCGGTCGCGTCGAGCAACGCCGGGCGCTCACCCTCGTCGAGCCGCGTCTGGCGTTCGGCGCGCGCCTCGAGCAGCTCGGCGCGGCGCCCACCGAACTCGCGCTGCAGGCCGGCGACGAATGCGAGCGCCTCGTCGGTCAGGATCTCGTCGAACCGGGGTTCGGCCGGCCCGAGGATCTCGACGCCGTCGGGGAGGCTCATGCCTCTAGAGGTCCCCGAGCAGCTCGTCCCGCGCGAGCCCGGTCGCCTCGAGGACCTCGGTCTCGTCCACGGCACCGGAGGAGACCGCGAACCGCAGGTACCGCAGCAGGCTCGAGACGGTCGCCGGCTCGTCGAGCATCCCCGCGGCGGCGGCCCCCTCCCGCCAAGCGCGGACGCGTGAGGTCGCGTCGTCCAGGTGCGGGAGCAGCCATCCGTAGACGGCCGCATACCGGCTGACGAGGTGGGCGGGATGAAGGTCCCAGCCCTGAGAGAAGCCCGCGGAGAGCGAGTGCCGAACGTGCTCGGCGTGCAGTCGCCACGCTGCGTGCACGTCCTCGGTGCGGTCGGTCGCCGGCACGACGTTGCTCGAACCATCGCTCAGTCGGACCCCGGTCCCGGCGAGCGTCACCTGCAGCAGCCCTCTCGCGAGATCGTTCGCCGGGTGGTCGAGCCGCTGCTCCCACGGCATCAGCCCCAGCGACGCGGTGTAGTCGAACACCCCGAAGTGCATCGCCGTGAGCCGCCCATCGGCCGCGTCGAGGATACGGGGTACCGCGACCGAGCCGTCGGGATCGATCACCGAGCGTGGCGTCTCGACCTGGACCTCGAAGCGCAGCGCCCGCTCGTCGAGCCCGAGCCCCACCTCCAGGCGTTCGAGCGCTTCGGCGAACAGCGCGACGTGGTCGGGCGTCGTGATCTTCGGGAACGTGACGACGAACCCATCGGGCAACCCGCCGGCGGCCTCGGTCAGCGTCGTCACGAACGTGTCCAGCGTCCGGAGGCTCCGCGCCTCGGCGCCGTCGGCGAACGACTTGACCCGCAGCCCGAACGACGCCGGCGCGGTCCCGTCCGTCCGCGCGGTCTGGACCGCCCGAGCCGCCTCCTGCGCGTGCCGGTCCTCCTCGTCGTCCGGACGCGGGCCGTAGCCGTCCTCGAAATCGGCGCGCAGGTCCTCGACCGGCGCTCGTCGGAGCTTGGTGACCACGCGCTCCCGTGCACGTTCGGCGACCGCGGCGTCCACGCCGAAGGCAGCCTCGAACGACCTCGCATCGGGCGCATGCGTGTCGAGCAGCCGCAGCGCCTCGGCCCCGAACTCGACCGTCGTGCTCGACGTGACGCGGTCGGCGGGGACGTACAGCGTCTCGAGCGGCTGGCTCGCGCCACGATCGCCGGGGAACCGGCGGCGGTGCTCGGTCGCGGCCCGGTGCGCGCGTTCGAGGAGGTCGCGCCACCCGTCGTCGGGGATCGAGCGGCTCACCCGGCGGCGACGTCCTCGGTCCGCCGCACCGTCCCCTCGATCCGGCCGGAGGGCTTGTCGGCCACGACGAAGACCCGCCCGTCGTTGCGGATCCCGCAGAACGAGAGGTCGACCGCGACGTGGTGCAGGTTCGGCATCGAGAGCGTCACCTCCTCGACGTTCGGCGCCGCCTCGAGCACCGCCGTCCCCATGTGCCACAGGGTGTGCTGCACCGAACGGCTGTCGTCGTGGTGCGCGAACGCGCGGACGAGCGCATCCCGGCAGGTCTCCCGCTGTTTCGCGAACTCGAGCTCCGTCCCGGAGTACCGCCAGCGCGCCTCGAGCTGGGTCGCGAGGATCCGGTCGTCGGTCTCGGGCAAGATCGTGTAGCGGTCCTTGAGGAAACCGCTGAACGCCGAGCCGGTCGTCTTCAACAGGTACAGCTCGTCCAGCCCGCCGGACAGGCGGACCTCGTCGCGGTCGCGGACGACGTGGGTCGTCCATCGGAACGCGCCGCGCGTGAACGCGTGCGGGTGCGGCTCGCCGTCGATCACCACCCGCTCCCAGGGTCGCTCGGTCATCCAGGTCTCGGCGCGGCTCGCCGCGGGGGAGGCGTCGAGCAGGTACCTCGTGTAGCGGAGCGCGAACGACTCGAGCGCCTCGCCGGGATGCTCGAAGGCGAGCGCGCATGCCGAGCTCCGCATCGTGTCGGTGGGCAGGACCGTCGCGTTGTCGCCCTCGGTATGGACCTCCTCGAAATCGCCCTCCAGGCGCACCTCGATCTCGCGCTCGGAGAACTCGTGACGATCCTCGCCGCGCACCACGGTGGCGAGGTGGATCCCCGCCTTGCCGTACCGGTTGTGCCCCAGCTCGAACCCCATCAGCTCCCCCGGTAGGTCGAGTAGCCGAACGGGCTGAGCAGCAACGGCACGTGGTGGTGCTGCCCAGGGGTCCGCACGGTGAACTCCACCGTGACCGCCGGGTAGAAGGTCTCGACGCCGCGCGCACGGAAGTAGCCACCGGTGTCGAACCGGATCCGATACGTCGCCGCGGACGGTTCGGTCCCCTGGGGCAGGAGGTCGCCCACGCGTCCGTCCTCGTCGGTCAGGCCCGCCCCGGCCGGTGCCCACCCGGCCGCCTCGAGCACCTCCAGCTCGACCGCGACGCCGGCGGCGGGCCGGCCGGTCGAGGCGTCGAGCACGTGCGACGTGATGCCCCCCATCCCGTCGATCACCCTCCGTCCCGGAAGGGGAGGCCGACGGGCCGGACGAGCTTCTCGAGCCGGATCCTCGTGATCTGACGCTGCTGTTCGGCGGCCTCGGCGAGCTCGGTCTCGGGATCGCCTCGGAGGCGTTCGCGCAGGGTCTCGAGCATCTCCTCGGCGCTCCTGCCCGTGGCGTTGATCAGGAACACATGCCCGAACCGCTCCTCGTACTCCCGGTTCCCGGCCTCGAGCGCGCGCAGGGTCTCTTCGCTCGCCGCCGCGGCGCCCGCCTGCTCGCCCCGGGCCCACGCCGAACCCCCGCGCTCCCCGATCCGCCGGTGCGCGCCGAACGCCTCGCGCCGGGCTTCGGCCGAGAGCCCCTCCCAGACGTCGTCGGCGGTCTGCAGCAACGCGTCGAAGGTAACGAACGGCCGCGCCGACTCCAGCCCGGTCGCCCACGCTCGCGAGCCGCAGCAGGCGAGCACGCGCTCCTCGAATACCTCGGCCGTCTTGGCGTTGAGCCACCGGACGCCGAACGCGCGCCAGCCGTCGTCGGTCACCTGGCCGTGCACCCGTAGCCGCGCCACGCCGCCGTCCGGATGGATGTTGAGTCGGACGTGGGTCGCTCGCGCAGGCGGGTCGATCGGGAACGCGAACCGCCGATGCGGCCCGAGCTTGCGATGCGTCAGGACCTCGGACCACTCGGGGTCCGGGTCCGTCACGGCGTCGTGCACCACGCGGACCTCGAGCGAAGCGGCGTCGGGGTAGTTGCCCTTGAAGTTCGACGTATCGAGCTCGACGCGCTCGATCTGGGTCTCGGCCGCCAGCCGTAGGACGACCCAGTCGTGGCCTTCGCCCCGCCGGCGCCGCGTCTCCCAACCGTCGTGCATGCCGTCCGAGTCGCCGGGTGCGATCAGGTTGTCCGGCGAGGAGAAGAACATGTCGCTCGCGTCGAGCACGATCCCGCCCGACAGCGACGCCGCGACGTCGGCCCGGCCGCCGGCGTCGGCGAGCGTTCGCAGATCCGGGAGCGGCTCGCCGTGGACGCGGAGCCTCGCGACCCCGCCGTCCGGGAAGATGTTGAGTCGCAGGTGCGTGACCCGCAGCGGCGAGGCGACGTCGAACCGGTTGCTCGCATCGCCCTCGAGCGCGGACTCCGGCAGCAGGTCGAACCACTCCGCCCCCGTGACGTCGTCCTCCTCCGCCACGGCGCCCTCGAGCGCGCACCGGTCGGGGTAGTTGCCGCGGAAGAAGCTCGTGTCGACGACGACACCGCGGACGATCCCCGGGATGCCGAGCCGGACGATGCACCAGTCGTGGCCCGGCTCGCGGCGCCGGCGCGTCTCCCAGCCGTCCATCTCCTTGCCGCGGTCGGTGTAGCGATCGGGGTCGAACACCGGAGCCTCGGGCTTCAGGAGGTTCTCCTTGGGTGCGAAGAACTCGTCGTTCGCGACCAGCACCATCCCGCCGAGCCGCCGGGCGGCGAGGTCGGGGAGCGTCGTGAAGTCGCTCACGCCGCGCCCCTCGACAGCAGGCGGCCCGCGGGTTCGTCCCGGAACCGCCCGTCCGCGAAGACCTCCACCCCTCGAACGTACGTGGCCCAGACGCGTCCGTCGAGCCGCCGGGCGGCGTAGGGCGTGACCGGGCTGCGGTGGTGGAGCACGATCGGATCGACCTCGGAGCCCACGTCGGGTTCGAACAGGACCAGGTCGGCGTCCCGGCCTTCCACGATCGCCCCCTTGCGTTCGAGACCGGCGATCACGGCCGGGCCCTCGCTCATCCACCGGGCCACGTCCTCGAACGCGAACCCGCGGGCCCGAGCCTGCGTCCACACGGCCCGGAGCCCGAGCTCCAACGAGCCGATGCCACCCCACGCGTCGAAGAACGAGCCCGCCTTCAGGTCGGCGGTGCACGGCGAGTGGTCGGACACGACCGCGGCGATCCGCCCGTCCCGCAGGGCCTCCCACAGCCGTTCCCGGTTCTCCGCTCCCCGGATCGGGGGCGCGCACTTGTACTCGGTCGCGCCGTCGGGGATCTCCTCGGCCGCGAACGTCAGGTAGTGCGGGCAGGTTTCGACCGACACGCGGGCGCCGGGGCTCGCCAGGTCGTCGAGGCCGGTCGCCGCCGAGAGGTGGAGCACGTGGGTCCGGCACCCGGTCGCTGCGCTCGCCTCGGCGACGGCCGCGATCGCCTCCTCCTCCGCCTCCGGAGGCCGAGAGCTCAGGTAGGTGCGGTACGCGAACGGGTCGGCATCCTCGAGCCCGCGCGTGGCGCGCTCGATCGGTTCGGGGAGCTCGGCGTGCACGATCAGCAGCCCGTCGAACGCCGCGATCTCGGCCGCCGCCGCCCCGAGCTGCTCGAGCCCGAGCGATCCGAACTCGTCGACGCCGGACGGACACAGGAAGCACTTGAACCCGAACACGCCGACGTCGTGGAGCTCGCGCAGGTGCCCGAGATCGTCGGGCACCGCCCCGCCCCAGAAGCCGACGTCGACGTGGGCCTTGCCCTCGGCGGCGGACCGCTTCTCGCGGAGCGCATCGACGGTGGTCGTCGGCGGGATGCTGTTCAGCGGCATGTCGAAGATCGTCGTCACGCCACCGGCCGCGGCCGCGCGCGTCGCGGTCTCGAACCCCTCCCACTCGGTGCGCCCCGGCTCGTTCACGTGCACGTGGGTGTCGACCACGCCCGGGAAGATGACTCGGTCGCCGGCCTCGACGAGCGGCACACGCGAGGGCACGTCGTCGAACGGCGCGACGCGCTCGATGCGGCCGTCCGCGACGTGGACGCACGCCTCGCGGACGCCGTCCGGCGTCACGACGCGCCGGCCGCGGAACAGGACGTCGGCCCCGTGCACGACGGCATCGTGGCACGGGCCGGAACGTCTACGCTCACCGTCGTGAGGACGGTCTTCCGAGGCGCGCGGTGGCCGGGCGACGTCGCCGTTCGCGACGGCCGGATCGAGGCGGTCGGGTCGGTGGCCGAGGAGCCGGAGGACGAGACGATCAGGTGCGACGGCGACCTGATCACCGCGGGGCTCGTGAACACCCACCACCACCTGTACCAATGGATGACGCGTGGCCGGTGCGTCGGGTGCGACCTGTTCGGCTGGCTCGTCGAGCTCTACCCGGTCTGGGGGCGGCTCGAGGTGGAGGACGTCCGGGCGGCGGCGCTGGTGGGGCTCGCCGAGCTCGCGCTCACCGGGTGCACGACCGCGGCCGACCACCACTACCTGGTGCCCCGCGGCGACGACACCGTGTTCGACGCGATCGTCGACGCCGCGAAGACGGTGGGGATCCGCGTGCACCTCGCGCGAGGTTCGATGGACCTGGGCGAATCCCGCGGCGGCCTCCCGCCCGACCACGTCGTCGAGGACCTCGACGCGATCCTGGCCTCGACCGAATCGGTGATCGCCCGCCACCACGACGGCGAGCGCGTCGTGGTGACCGTCGCGCCGTGCAGCCCGTTCAGCGTGACGCCGGAGCTGATGCGCGAGTCCGCCGCGCTCGCGCGCCGCCACGGCCTGAGGCTGCACACCCACCTCGCCGAGACCGTCCACGAGGAACGCGACGTGCTCGAACGTTTCGGCCGACGCCCGGTGGATCTGCTCTACGAGCTCGGGTGGATCGACGACGACGTGTGGGTGGCGCACGGGATCCACTTCGACGACGCCGAGGTGGCACGGCTCGGCGGAGCGGGGACGGGGGTGGCGCACTGCCCGTCCAGCAACGCACGCCTCGGCGCCGGGATGTGCCGGGTCGTCGATCTCGAGACCGCCGGGGCGCCCGTCGGTCTGGGTGTCGATGGAGTCGCGTCCAACGAGGTAGGCGGTCTCCAGCCCGAGCTGCGCCAGGCTCTCTACACCGCGCGGCAGCGCGCCGGCCGCGCCGATGCGTTCCTGCCGCCGGACGCCCTCCGGCTCGCGACCGAGGGCGGGGCCCGATGCCTCGGCCGGGACGACCTCGGCAGGCTCGAGCCCGGGCTCCGGGCCGATCTCGTCGTCTGGCCCGGCGACGACCTCGGCGACATGCCCGACCCGCTCGCCGGGATGGTCCTCGGGCCCGACCGCCGGGCGCGGCACGTGTTCGTCGATGGCGAGCCGGTCGTGCGGGACGGGACGCTGCTCGGCGCGGACGAACGCGCCCTCCGACGCGACCTGGTCGATCGCGCCCGCCGCCTCTGGCCCTGATGCCGCTGCGGAACCGTGTCACCCCGCTCGGCGAGCTGGTCGCCGAACCCGGTCGCGGTCTCGTGTACGGCAACCGTGGGTGCCTGCACGATGAGCGGGGCGGGATCCGCCGGCAGTTCAACGGCAAGAGGTGGATCGCGTGCCGTCTCCGGTTCCGCGGCTGGCACCGCGAGCCGCTGTTGCAGCCCGGCCGGTTCACCGAGCTGTTCTTCCTCGACGAGGCGACGGCGTTCGCGGCCGGGCACCGCCCGTGCGCGCTCTGCCGCCGCGAGGACTACGTCCGGTTCGGCGAGATCTGGCGCGAGCTCCACCCGGATCGGGTCGGCGCCGACGCGATCGACGCGCAGCTCCACGCCGAGAGGATCGAGCCGCGGACGCGCGGCCACCTCCTTCACGACGCCGACCTGGCGGATCTCCCCGACGGCGCGTTCGTTCTGCGCGCCGGCGTGCCGTTCCTCGTGCTCGGTCCCGAGCTGCTGCGATGGTCGACGGCGGGCTACTCGGAACGCCTCGCTCGACCCGAACGGGGCGCGATCACCCTCATCACCCCGACGTCGCTCGTCGAGGTCATGCGCGCCGGTTGGCATCCCGTGGTCCCGCTGTTCCATCCGTCGGCGGCCGCGGATCGTCTCGACCCGGTGTGACGTCGCGTCAGGGGGTCTGCTCGACGTCCCGCAGGTACACGGCCAGGGAGCTGATGTCGTGGTCGCCCAGCCCGGTCGCGAGGGCGGCTCGAACCACGTCCCGGTTCGTCTCCGCCTGTGGCATCGGGGCCCCCACCGCCCGGGCGAGCTCGAGGATCAGATCGAGATCCTTGCCGACGAGATCGAGCCTGAACGCGACAGGCGTCTCGTCCGGTCGCTCGAACGCCGCCCGCTTGTACAGCACGTACGGCGCGGCGGCGGCCCCGGATGCGAAGACCTCGTAGGCGGCCGCGCGGTCGACGCCCGCGCGTTCGGCGAGCACGAGCGACTCCGAGAGCGCCGCGTTGAGCCCGTGGACGAGTGCGTTGACGGCGAGCTTCATCGTCGCCCCGGTCCCGAGCGCCCCGGCGTGGATGATCTTCGAGGACATCGCCTCGAGCACCGGCCGCGCGCGATCGAGCGCCTCGGCCTCGCCGCCGGCCATGATCAGGAGCTCGCCGCGCTCGACCACCGGCACGCTCCCGGAGACGGGGGCGTCGAGCAGCGTCGCTCCGAGGGCGCGCACCGATGGTTCGAGCGCGCGAACGGTCTCGGGCGCGATCGTGCTCATCTCCAGGACGACCTGGCCCTCGTGGAACCCCTCGAGCGCGTCCGCATAAACGGCCCGGACGGCCGCGTCGTCGGCGAGGCTCGTGATCGCGATGTCCGCAGCCCCGGCTGCTTCGCTCGCGGTCTCGGCGACCTCGGCACCCGAGGTGCGGGCTACCGCCTGGCACTTCCCGCGGTCGCGGTTCCAAACGATGACGCGGAAGCCGGCCCGGCGGAGCGTTCCGACCATGGCGCCGCCCATCCGCCCGGCACCGAGGACGGCGACCGTCGAGGCGCGTTCGGATCCGTTCACGGCATCAGTACGGCATCGACCAGCCGGCGTCGACCCGGAACTCGGCGCCCGCGATCGAGAGGTTCTCGAGCATGAGGACCGCGACGTCCACGACCTCCTGCATCTGCACGAGCCGTCCGGTCGTCGTCCTGTTCCGGTGGGCGTCGAGGGCGTCGGTCTTGCCCGCCCAGAACGGTGAGTCCTCGACGATCCCGGGATGGAGCGCGTTCACCCGGATCGGCTTGAGCTCGGCCGTGAGCGAGCGCACGAGCCCGTCCACCCCGTGGTTGATCGTCGTCACGGTCATCGAGCCCGGGTACGGACGCTCCTTGGCCAGACCGCCGAAGATCAGGATCGACGAGTCGTCGTGCAGGCGGTCCAGGAGCGCGTGCACGACCTCGGTGTAGCCGACGAGCTTCAGGGTCACGAGGGCGATCGCCTCGTCGATGTCGTAGCTGCGCATCGTGTTGAGGTCGCGATGGACCCCGGCCAGCACCAGCCGGCTCACGTCTCCCACCCCTTCGAGCGCGGGAGCGATCTCCTTGGGCTTCGACAGGTCGAACGCGAGCTCCGTCGTCTTGCCGCCGAGCTCCGCGGCGACCGTGCTCCCTCGGGTCGGGTCACGCCCGGTGATCACCACCTCGCGGTCCGCCTGGGCGTAGTGGCGCGCCACCTCCTTGCCCAGACCCGCCGTCCCGCCGACCACCACGACCGCACCGTCCGTCATCGAACCCCCCTCGATGTTGCCTCGATCGTGTCCCGCAGGTAGTCCCAGTCGCGCTCGAACCGGTACGAGTGGCGCGCGGGTGGCGCGGGCGACTGCGTCTCGAGCCACCGGACCGGCACGTCGGCGGGGTTCGCGAACGCGTGGACACACCCGACGCCCGCCCACGCCACGTCGCCGGGGACCAGGTGGTACGACTCGCCGTCGAACGTCGCGTCGACCTCGCCCTCCAGGATCAGGTACGTCTCCTCCAACGGGTGGTCGTGGCCGCCGATAACACCCTTGCGCGCGTCGTACTGCACCATGAACATCGTCGACAGCTGCGCGCCGAGATCCGAGTCGATCATCATCTTCACGGTGATCCCGCTGTAGACCAGCAACGCCGAACGCATGCTGGCCGACACGGTCAGCAGCTCCTGGCCCTGCCTGCCCGGATCCATATGCCCGGGCTGGATGTTCCCGAACGATCTCGTTCGGGGGTCGCGGGCGTCGACTGCGATCGGGTCCATCTCCGGGAGCGCCGGGACGAAGTACGTGTCCCCGCCGTGGGCGGCCCGCGGGACCGGCGCCGACAGCGCCGCCCATCGGGCCGTGGCCGAGCTCCGGTTCGCGAGCGCGTGGGCCTGACCGAGGGGGATCAGCGCGTAGTCGCCGGCGCCGAGCAGGACCGCGGTCTCCGAGGTGAACAGGACGACCTCGCCATCGACGACGTAGAGGCTCTCCTCGTACGAGTGGACGTGCCAGTCGAGCCGGCCGCCGGGCTCCATCTCCCCGATCCCGAACCCCGTGTGGACGGCCCCCGCGCCCTCGTCCACGACGGTCCACCGACGGAAGCCCTGAACGTGGCCTTCCAGCACGGGGGGCACGCCCCAGAAGGCGTCGGCCGCGGTCCGAACCAGATGGGTCGTCATCAGTCCATCGTGGTGCTCACGCGCTCGGCGATCGACACCGCGGAGGGGATCGCGAGGTCCTCGAGCGCGTCGGCGGCGGGCAGTGGGATGTGCGGGGTCGTGATCCGCACGATCGGGCCGTCGAGATCGAAGAAGCGATCCTCGGCGACGATCGAGGCAACCTCGGCGCCCCAGCCGCACAACCGCGGGCTCTCCTCGACCGTGACGAACCTTCCGGTCTTGCCGACCGACTCCAAGATCGTGGTCGCGTCGAGCGGGACGAGCGATCGAACGTCGATCACCTCGGCGTCGATGCCGTCGCCCGCCAGCGCCTCCGCGGCCTCCAACGATCTCGGCACCATCGCCCCGAGCGCCGCGATCGTCACGTCGGATCCCTCCCGGAGCACCTTCGCCGAACCGAGCCGGTCGACGACCTCGCCGTCGGGGACCTCGCCCTTGGTCGCGTAGAGCACCTTCGGCTCCACGACGATCACCGGGTCGGGGTCGCGCACGGCCGCCGCGAAGAGCCCGATCATGTCCACGGGGTTCGAGGGCACGACCACCTTCAGCCCCGGGATCGCCATCGCCCACCCCTCGACGCTCTGCGAGTGCTGCGCGCCGAAGCGCACGCCGCCGCCGTTCGCGGTGCGGATCACGAGCGGCAGCGCCACCTGGCCGTTCGTCATGTAGCGGGTCTTCGCGATCTGGTTCGCGATCAGGTCCCAGCAGACCGCGAAGAAGTCGCTGAACATCAGCTCGGCCACCGGGCGGAGCCCGTTCATGGCCGCGCCCATGATCGCGCCGATGATCGCCTGTTCGGAGATCGGCGTGTCGCGAACGCGCTTGGGGCCGAACCGTTCGAACAGCCCCTCGGTCGTCTTGAACACCCCGCCGGCAGCCGCGACGTCCTCCCCGATGAAGTACACGCTCGCGTCGCGCTCCATCTCTTGGGCGATCGCCCGGCTGACCGCCTCCCGGTACGTCAGCTCCGCCATGCGGACCCCCCGTCGACCCACAGCTCGGTCCCGAGCGCGTCGGGTTCGGGGTACGGCCCCGCCTTCGCCTCTTCGGTCGCGCGGTCGACGAGCTCGAGCGCCTCGCGTTCGACGCGGTCGATCGTCGTCGCGTCGACGCCGGACGCGAGCAGCCGGTCGCGGTAGGTGGGGATCGGGTCGCTGGCCAGCCACGCCTTGACCTCGTCCTCGGGCCGGTACTTGGCGGGGTCGGCGCGCGAATGCCCGCCGTGCCGGTACGTCTTCGCCTCCACCAGGGCGGGGCCTCCGCCCTGGCGCGCCCGGTCGACCAGACGCGTCGCGGTCTCGAACACCTCGTCGACGTCGTTCCCGTCCACGACGATGGGTTCGAGCCCGTAAGCGCTCGCGCGGTCGGCGGCTGGGTTGGCGACCGCCGTCACGGCCCCGATCGGCGTGTACTCCATGTACAGGTTGTTCTCACAGACGTAGACGACCGGGAGCTGCCAGACGACCGCGAGGTTCAACGCCTCGTGGAACGCGCCGATGTTGGTCGTCCCGTCCCCGAAGAAGCACACGACGACCTGACCGGTCCCGCGCTCCTGGGCAGCCCACGCCGCGCCGGCGGCGATCGGCATGTGTGCACCGACGATCGCGTACGAGCCCATCGCGCCGTGCGACACGTCCGTGAGGTGCATCGAGCCGCCCTTGCCGCCGCAGATCCCGTTCGCCCGGCCCATCAGCTCCGCCATCAACGCGCCCATCGGCGCGCCGCGCAGGAGCGTGTGGACATGGCCGCGATAGGTGCAGTAGACGAGGTCCTCGGGCCGCAGCGCGGCCGCGAACCCCGCCGCGACCGCCTCCTGCCCGAGCGCGAGGTGCGAGGTGCCCTTGATGAGCCCCTCGAGGAACAGGTCCTGCGCCCGCTTCTCGAACAGACGCGCCTCCTGCATCATCCGGTACATGTCGAGGCGAACCTGCTCGTCGGCGACCGGCTTCGACGTCGTGCTCACTCCGCGGCCTCCGGATCAATACTCGTTGGCGACCATCAGCTCTTCGCACGGGAAGAGCGTGATGATCTTGGGTCCCGCCGCGGTCACGACGACCTCTTCCTCGATCCGGGCGGCCGACCGTCCGTCCGTCGCGGGACAGTACGTCTCGAGCGCGAAGAGCATGCCTTCCTTGAGCTCGATCGGCTCGTCGAACGAGTTCAGGCGGCTGATGATCGGTCGTTCGTGCAGGCCGACGCCCACGCCGTGTCCGAACTGCAGGCCGAACGCGTCGAACTCGTCCTGGAACCCGAACTCCTCCGCCTTCGGCCACACGGCGGCGAGCTGATCCGTTGTGTTGCCCGGCTTCACGAGATCGATCGCGGCGTCCATCCATTCGCGCGACCGCGAGAACGCGTCGCGCTGCGCCTGCGTGGCGCGCCCGACCACGAACGTTCGGTAGTAGCAGGTCCGGTAACCGTTGTTCACGTGGATGATGTCGAAGTACGCCTGGTCGCCGGGCCGCAGGAGCCGGTCGCTGAACACGTGCGGGTGCGGGCTGCAGCGCTCGCCGGCGATCGAGTTGATGGCCTCGACGAACTCCGACCCCATCTCGAACAGCCGGGCGTGCGCGTACCCGACCACGTCGGACTCGCGGATGCCGGGCTTCAGCATCTCGAAGATGCCCTGGTAGACCCCGTCGACCATCGCGCAGGCCTGGGTCAGCAGGATGATCTCGTCGGGCGACTTGATCTCGCG
>Ga0207643_10000130_pt1 | contig 50988 bp, 44 predicted proteins | sample KBSMisM62_FD_184313 | JGI IMG/M metagenome (GOLD analysis project Ga0207643, IMG submission 184313) | Miscanthus rhizosphere microbial communities from Kellogg Biological Station, Michigan, USA - KBS Miscanthus M6-2 (SPAdes) (version 2) | ecosystem: Host-associated > Plants > Roots >... | reverse complement strand
CACCCGCGGCTGCGCGCCCACGCGCGGGAACGAGCTGCTGTCGGTGACGCGGGGGAACGAGCCGCTGTCCGTGACGCGGGGGAACGAGCCGCTGTCCGTGACCCGAGGGAAAGAGCCGCTGTCGGTGACCCGGGGAAACGAGCCGCTGTCCGTGACCCGAGGGAAAGAGCCGCTGTCCGTGACGCGGGTCTGCGCGCCGTCCCGGGGGAACGAGCCGGTGTCCGTGACCCGGGCTTGCGCGCCCACGCGGGGGAACGAGCCCGCGTCGGCGGCGACGCGCGGCTGCGGGCCGGTCCCCACCGCCGGGAACGAGCCGGTGTCGGTCAGCGCCGGGCGTGGGTGCGACCCGGTGCCCTGGTCGACCGCCGCCGCGGCCATCCGCGCCAGCGAGCCGGCGTGCGGGTCGGCGTGGGTGTCCGGCACCGCCGCCTGAGTCCCGGTGTGCGGGGTGAGCGTGGTCGCCAGCGGCGCCACCGTCGAGGTGTCGGCGCCCGGCTGGGAGACCACGACCGTCGCCGGCAGCCGGCCGAGCTTGATCGCCCGCGCCGGGCACACGACCGCGGCCCGCATCGCCGCCTCGGCCTGGTCGCTCGGCACCACCGACCGGTACGCCAGCCGCTGATCGCTGCGCAGCGTGAAGATCCCGGGCGCCTCCTGCTCGCAGAAACCGAACGAGCCGCACTTGCCCGGGTCGACTGCGACGGTGACCTCCTCGGCCCGGTGTCGCGGGGACAGCCGGTCCAGCACCGCCCGCGGCATCCGCGCGACCGGCGCGACCGTGGAGACCCCGGCCAGCACCACGACCGCCCAGGAGCCGGCGACCGCCGTCCGCACCGGCGCGGGATACATCTCGCTGCCGGAGATGAGCAGGTGCGCGGCCACCATCGTGAACGACAGGTAGCCGAGCGAGTGCAGGGCCCGCCAGCGCGCATAGCCGAGCTTGCGCTGGACGAGCACCGACAGCGCGGTGGCGATCATCAGCTCCAGCGCGACCACGCCGAGCCCGACGCCGATCGGGTCGGACCGGTCGATGAACGGAACGACGACGTCGATCGCCCGTACCTTCCCGTACGGCGCGGCCATCTGCACGATGCCGTGCACGATGCCGAGCGTCAGCCCGAGCAGGACCACGTGCATGTGGACGCTGTACACCGTCTGGTGCCGCAGCCGCGACGTCGCCCACCCGCTGCGGAGCACGGTGCCCCAGAGCGTGCCGCCCCACAGCGCGGCATACGAGACGAAACCGATCGTGGCGGCTACGAGGTGCACGCTGTCCTGTGCTGTCCGCAGCATGGAAGCGGAAATCTCCTTACCGGGTGCAAGCTGAATTCACGCTGATTTCGGAATTGTTCCGGCGTTACGGCGTACCACCGCGGGCGCCCGCGGTGGTACGCCGCCTGTGCCGCGACGCACCGCGACACAAGTTCAGCGGGCTAGAAGCGCACCCCCCGGTTGATCATGGTGGCCACCATGCTCATCAGCCGGGCCGGCATGACGTTCTCGAAGTCGTCGTGGTCGGTCGAGGCCTTGCGCAGCTGCTCCGGGAAGGAGTCCACGGCGTACGAGTCTCCTGCCGGCACCCGGTAGCTCAGCGTGATCCGCAGCTGCGGGATGGCCTTGAAGCCCGCCGGGCAGGCGCCGGTGGTGGCGTCGGCGAACGCGACGTGTGTGCGGTGGTTCGCGCTGTCGAGGTCGACGCCGTTCCAGCAGCCGGCGAAGTCGTGCACCCGCTGGACGAGCTGGCCGCGCGGGCACAGCACGTACTGGGTCGCGCTGAACCGGTTGGGGGTGCCGGAGCAGGTCCAGTGGGCCCTGGAGTTCGCCGGCCCGTTGGTGATGGTCTTCGCGTCGCCGGTGACGATCCGCAGGAACCGCGGCATGGGGACGACCTTGGCCTGGGCGTTGCCTCGGAACTGGATCGACACGGCGCTCGGCGCGATGATCTTGCCGAGGTTGCCGTCGGCCCCGCCGCCGGGCTGGTCTGCGTCGTCGCCCTCGGTGGTGGTGTCCCGGATGACCGGCCAGAAGTAGGTGGACTTGTCACCGAACCGGCAGGTGGTCCCGGCCGCGGCCAGCGACGCGTCGGTGGCGTTGCCGTCGGTGGAGGTGTTGCCGACGTAGTCGTGCATGTGGTGGGCCGCGTTGGTGACGCCCGGCGAGGTGATGAAGTTGTCGGAGTTGCGGTGGGCGCCGTCGGCGTTGCGGCCGCACTGCGACGTGAACGTGCCGCGCGAGGCGTTGCGTCCCGGCCGCGGCGCCCGCGGGACGGCCGAGGCGTTCTCGATCTGGACGTAGTCGTCGGACGTGGGCTTGACGTGCACCGGCTCGGTGCTCGTCTGCACCGTGGCGTCGGCCGCGGTGGGCTCCTCGGCAGCGGCGGCAAGGCGGATACCGATGCCGCCGGCCCCGCCGATCGCGACCACGGCGAAGACGGCAAGCATCCGCCGTCTTCGGTTGCCTCGCTGTTCCTTGTACGGCACGGGGGGAACTCCTCTCGGTTTTCTGTTCTCGGACGGGGCCGTCTGGGGTCAGGTCCAGGACCGGCGCGCGGCCAGGGCGAGATTGGCGGCGCCGACCAGGACGACGGCGACGATCACCAGCTGGGTGGTGATGGGTCCGTGCGGGGCCGGCGGGGCGAGCACCGCGGCCGGGGTGGGCGAGACGAAGCCGGTGCTCTCCAGCAGGCTCATGTGCTTCTCCACCACCTCGTTGGCCTCGGTGGCGAAGTCACGGACCATCGTGTTGCGGGTGCTGTCGCGAACCTGGGCGATGATCGCGAACACGACGCCATGGGCGCTGCGCAGCCGGTTGGCGAAGGTCTCGTCGAAGGGGTGACCGCGCTCCGAGGTCATCTCGTCGAGCCAGCCCTGCTGGGACAGGATCGGTCGGTCGGGCATCGTCACCTGCAGCTTGCGCGACGCGACGGCGACCTCCGCGTTGAGCCGGCGGTGGTCGGCGGCGAGCACCCGGCCCACCGCCTTGACCTGCTGATCGGTCGAGTGGGTCTGGGCCATGTCGCCGGCCGGAATCTCCCAGAGGCCGGCCAGCTTGACCCGGACCAGCAGGTCCCGGTCGGCCGCGGTGAGCGGTCCCCAGGAGGTGTCGGTGACCGGACCGTCATCGGCGGCGGCCACCCCCGCGGCCAACGATCCGGGGACGGCGAGGTGCCCGGCCGGGTGCCCGGTGGCGGCCGCCGGTCTTCCCTGCGCCGGTGTCGACCACCACCCCACGGCCAGCACGGCCAGGACGCCGACGGCCAAGATCGTCACAGGCCGTCGCCACTGGTGCGCGCGGCTCGGCTGCTGCCGCGCGCGGGCAGCAGGGAAAGGTCGGTGCATCCGTTGGCCCTCCGGGTGCATTACTCGTCGATGGTTCAGGGGCAGCCGTCGCCGAAAGCACGACAGCATTTCTCGAGCACCGGCGCGTCGGCGCTCGCGGGGCAAGTCGGGGTGTATAGCCACCCGGCACGGTGCGTCGCACCTGGGAAAGCCACCCAGCCCGACGGAAACAGGTCCGTCCCCCCTGAGCGGGGAACAACTTGGCAGCACAACGGCGAGGAATCAATACCCCTCACCGAATTCGTAATGGCCAACCCCGGAACGTTACTTAGCCCATCAGGGTGACGCAGGGTGGTCGTCCTCGGCAGGCTTGCTACGGTGTCCGGTCTTGATCAGCCGGGCCAGGGGCCGGCGGCGGTCTTGGTCAGCCGGCCCGGCGACCGGCGGCGGTCTTGGTCAGCCGGCCCGGGGACCGGCGGCGGTCTTGGTCAGCCGGCCCGGGGACCGGCGGCGGTCTTGGTCAGCCGGCCCGCGGACCGGCGGCGGTCTTGGTCCGCCGGCCCGCGGACCGGCGGCGGTCTTGGTCCGCCGGCCCGGGACGGGCGGCGGTCTTGGTCCGCCGGCCCGCCGGCCGGCGGCGGTCTTGATCAGTCGGTCCAGGGACCGACGGCGTAGCGGAGGTAGACCACGTCGCCGGCGAAGCGCTGCTCGTCGAGCAGCCGCAGTCGCAGCCGGAGCCGGTCCGGCAGCCACGGCGTGCCGCCGCCGACGACCACCGGCGCCACGTAGACCCCGCACTCGTCGACCAGGCCGGCCCGCAGCGCGGTGGCGCCCAGCGTTGCCCCGCCGACGCTCAGGTCGGCGTCCGCCGCGTCTTTCATCGAGGCGACCGTGGCCGGGTCGAACGAGCGCTCCAGCCGGGTGCGCGGGGTGGAGACGTCGTCCAGGGAGGACGAGTAGACCACCTTGTCGGCGGCCCGCCAGATCTCGCCGTAGTCGCGGACCTCCGGCACGGCGTCCGGCTCGGTGCCCAACGTCTGCCAGGCCGCCATCGTCTCGTACATCCGGCGGCCGTAGAGGTAGGTGCCGATCGACCGCTCGGCTTCGTTGACGTGCGCGTGCACGTCGGCGGGCGGCGTCGCCCAGTCGAACCGGCCCTCGGCGTCGACGGTGTAGCCGTCGAGCGAGGCGATGACGGTGTAGAGCAGCGCGGCCACGGGACGAGACCTCCGGTCAGGGACGGCGATGGGCGACGAGCGGCAGCACCGGCCCGCAGCCGGCGTCGTGCAGCAGGGCGGCGCAGGCGGTCACCGTCCAGGTCGAGCGGGCGACGTCGTCGACGAGCAGCACCGGACCAGCCGGGATTTCGCCGGTGACCGCGAGCCCGGCCAGCAGCGCGGCAACCCGGGCGCCGGAGGCGACTTCGTCCGGTGGCCGCGGGCCGGTCGCGGCCAGCACGTCGAGCAGCGGCAGCCGGCCGACCTCGGCCACGTGCTCGGCCATCCCGCGGACCCGGCGCGGGCGGGATCGGCTCGGCGCGGGCAGCACCGCCACCGGCCGCTCGTCCCACTCCCGCGCCCACCGGGACAGCACGTCGACCAGCGCGCCGCGCAGCTCCTCGGAGGGCGCCGCGTCCGGCCCGTCGACCTCGGCGATGAGGTCGCGCCAGGCCGGGTCGTCGGCGAACGCGACCGCCCGGCCCGGGGCGAGCCCGACGATCCGGCCGCGCCGACCGCCGCCGGCCGGCCAGAGCTTGCGCGGCTCGAGCACGTGCCGCCGGCCGCGCAGGTGCCGGCGGGCGGCGAGCGCCCGGTCGGAGTCCGGCCGGGCGCCGGGTGCCGGCAGCATGCCGGTGCAGACCGAGCAACGTCCGCACGGACCGGCCGACGGGTCGTCCAGCGCCTCGGTGAGCACCTGCATAAGGCAGCGCTCCCCGGCCGCGTAGACCCGCATGAGGTCGGCCTCGGCCCGGCGGGCGGCGACCACCCGGCCGTATTTGTCCGCGTCGTAGTGCCAGGGCCGGCCGGTGCCGACCCAGCCGGAGCCGACCCGGTCGACCGCGCCGTCCACCCGCAGGGTCTTCAGCAGCGCCTCGAGCCGGCCGCGCCGCAGCCCGGTCTCGGTCTCGATCGCCGGCACCGACACCGGGTCGGCGCCGGGCCCGGACGGCAGCAGCGCGAGGACCCGCCGGGCCGCGTCCGGATCGGGGATCGTGGCGGTCGCGAACCAGTCCCAGATCCGCGGGTCGCTCTCCGCGGCCGGCAGCAGCACGCCGACCGCCTCGGCCAGCGCCCGACCGGCCCGACCGACCTGCTGGTAGTACGCGACCGGCGAGTCGGGCGAGCCGACGTGCACGCAGAAGCCGAGGTCGGGTTTGTCGTAGCCCATCCCGAGCGCGGAGGTGGCCACCACCGCCTTGAGCTCGTTGGCCCGCAGCGCGGCCTCGATCCGGGCCCGCTCGTCCGGCTCGGTCTGCCCGGTGTAGGCCGCCACCCGGTGGCCCTGCGCAGCCAGGAAGCCGGCCAGCGAGTGCGCCTGGTCGACGGTCAGCGCGTAGACGATGCCGGAGCCGGGCAGCTCGGCCAGCGCGTCGGCCACCCAGGCGAACCGCTGCACGCCGTCGAGTCCGGGCACCACCGACAGGCGCAGCGAGGCCCGGGCCAGCGGCCCGCGCAGCACCAGCGTGTCGGAACCGAGCTGGTCGGCGACGTCGGCGGTGACCCTGGCGTTGGCCGTCGCGGTGGTGGCCAGCACCGGGCTGCCCGGCGCGGTGGCGGCGAGCAGGTGGGTCAGCCGCTGGTAGTCGGGCCGGAAGTCGAAGCCCCAGTCGGAGATGCAGTGCGCCTCGTCGACGACCAGCAGGCCGGTCTTGGCCAGCAGCGGCAGTGCCGTCTCGGCGAACCTCGGGTTGGCCAGCCGCTCGGGGGAGACCAGCAGGACGTCGAGCTCGTCGGCGCCGAGCGCGTCGAACACCGGCTGCCAGTCGGCCACGTTGGCCGAGTTGACCGTGGCCGCGCGCAGCCCGGCCCGCTCGGCCGCGGCGACCTGGTCGCGCATCAGCGCCAGCAGCGGCGAGACGACCAGCGTCGGGCCGCGGCCGGCCTCGCGCAGCGCGGCGGTGGCCGCCCAGTAGACCGCGGACTTGCCCCAGCCGGTCGCCTGGACCAGCAGCACCCGGCGACCGCCGACCAGCGCGGCGACCGCCTCCACCTGGTCCGGCCGCGGTGTCGCGTCCGGCCCGGCGCTGGCCGCGAGCACGGCGGCCAGCTGCCGCTCCGCCACCCCGTTGGTATCCATGGCGGCCACTCTGCCAGCCGCAGCCGACAGAACCGGCCGGCCCGGACGGGGCCGTCCGGACCCCGTACCGGATGCGGGGATCCCGGGCAGCGGGTCAGAGATCGGCGACGTCGATGAGGACCTTGCCGGTGATGCCATGCTCCACCGCCGCGTGCGCCTTCGCCGCGTCCGCGAGGGGGAAGTGGTGCACCGGCAGCCCGCCCTCCGCCCCGATCCGTACCGCCCCATCCGCGACCGCCGCATTGATGTCCTCGATCGCGGCGCCCTTGGCGTCGTTCGGCTCGGTGTAGACGAGGACGAACTGCCAGCGCGCGTTCGGCCCCATCATCGGCCGGATCGGGATCGTCACGGTTGTTCCACCGTCGTCGGCGTAGATCGCGACCGCCCCGTGCATGCCGATGACCTGGGCGTCGACCTCGGCGTTGCGGGCGACCGAGACCTCGACGATCGTGTCCACCCCGTGCGGCACGATCTTGCGCACCTCGACCGGCACGTCCTGGGTCCGGTAGTTGATGATGTCGTCCGCCCCGGCAGCGGCTGCGAGCTGGGCCTTCTCCGGGCTGCTCACGGTCGTGACGACCCGCGCGTCGGCCCACTTGGCCAGCTGGATCGCCGCGTTGCCGACCGCGCCGGCGCCGCCCTGGACCAGCACGGTCTTGCCGGTGAGCGCGCCCTGGTCGAGCCGGTCGGGCATCGACTCGCCGAGGGTGAGGCAGCGGTGCGCGGTCAGGAACGGCACGCCGAGGCAGGCACCCAGCTCCAGCGACGCGTTCGCCGGCAGCAGCACCGCCCTGCGCTGCGGCACGACCGTGTACTCGGCGGCCGTCCCCCACGGCCGCTGGTACGCCGACTCCCACAGCCACACCCGCTCGCCGCGGACGGCCGGATCGACGCCGTTGCCGACCGCGTCCACCACCCCGGACCCGTCCTGGTTCGGGACCTGGAAACCGGCCGCGACCGGGGTGTTGCGCCGGGACTTCCAGTCGGTCGGGTTCACCCCGGACGCGGCCACCCTGACCCTGACCTCGCCCGGCCCCGGCTCGGGCACCTCCCGCTCGGTCAGCTCGAGGACGTCAGGGTCACCGTTGCGCGTGTAGACGACTGCCTGCATGGGCTGGTGCCTACCCTGTCGTACCGCCCAGCACAACGGCCGACGAGGATCGTCACATGGACGCGTACGTGGTGACCGGCGGCGGGCGGGGGATCGGCCGGGCGATCGCCGAGCGGCTGGCGGCCGCCGGGACGGTGGTGGCGGTGGAGCTCGACCCGGCCGGGCTCGACTGGGTGGACGGGTCCCGGGTCCGCGGCGTGGTCGGCGACGCCGGTGACGAGGCGGTGCTGGCCGAGGCGGCGGACCTGGCCGAGTCCGCCGGCCGGCTGGTCGGCTGGGTCAACAACGCGGCGGTCTTCCGGGACGTGCCGATCCCGGCCACGCCGGCGCCCGAGGTGCTGGCGACGATCGAGGGGAGCCTGCGCCCGGCGCTGGCCGGCTGCCTGGTCGCGGTCCGGCGGTTCCTCGCCGCGGGCACCGCGGGGGCGATCGTGAACCTGTCCTCGCACCAGGCGGTGCGGCCGGTGCCGGGGTCGCTGGCGTACGCGACCGCGAAGGCGGCGATCGAGGGGCTGACCCGGTCGCTCGCGGTCGAGCACGGTCCGGCCGGGATCCGGGTCAACGCGGTGGCCCCGGGCACGGTCGCCACCGGCCGCTACACCGAGCTGCTGGAGACCGCCGACGCCGAGACGGTGGCCAGGCTCGAGCGGGAGATGGCCGAGCTGCACCCCCTGGGCCGGGTCGCCCGGCCGGACGAGATGGCCACGGCGGTGGAGTTCCTGCTCTCCGACGCGGCCAGCTTCCTGACCGGGGCGACGCTGCCGATGGACGGCGGCCGGACGATCCTGGGCCGCGAGCCGCAGCCGTAAGGCTCAGACCATGAACTGGTCGTGCTGGCGGTAGAACTCGGTCATCTCCTCCGCGGTCGGCTGCCGCCCGGAGGCGGCCAGCTCGGCCAGGCCCTCGAAGTACGCCTCCCGCGGCGCGCCCGGGGTGAACAGCAGCAGCATCGAGGCCGGCTCGCCGGACTCGTTGCGGAACGCGTGGATCCCGCCGGGCGGGACGAAGTGGTAGTCGCCGGCGGCGGCGTCGGTCCACTCCGCACCGTCGTACAGCCGCACGGTGCCGGACAGCACGTAGAACGACTCGGTGATCGAGCGGTGGAAGTGCGGCGCGGGGCCGGTCGGCGGGCCGGTCATCTCCCAGCGGTAGAGCCCGAAGTCGCCACCGGTGGTGGCGCCGGTCGCCAGGTAGTGCACGTTCGTCGCCGGCAGGATCAGCTCCGGCTGCGCACCGGCCGGCCGGGCGGTCGCGCTGGTCTCACCGGTGTCGCCGAGGTAGCGCGGTTCTGGGTAGGACATGGGCCGACCCTAGGACCGGACCGCCGGGTCACGCACCACCTATCCACTGTGGACAGTCTCAGCGGCCGGAGAGCCGGTGCAAGGAACGGTACGTCGGCACCAGCGCGTCGTACAGGTCGGCGAAGACCGGCCGCAGCGCCGCGTAGACGGCCGCGGCGGACGGGTCCGGGCGGACCGTGTCCGCGATCCGGACCAGGTCGGCGGCCACGTCGAGGGAGTCGACCAGGCCGAGCGCGTACATGCCGAGCAGCGCCGCTCCGAACCCGGACCCCTCGTGCCCGGCCGGGAACTGCACGTCCAGGCCGAGCGCGTCGGCGAGGATCTGCCGCCACAGCGGGCTGCGGGCGAACCCGCCGGTCGCGCGCACCTCGCGCACCTCGTTGCCGGCGGCCCGCATCGAGTCGAGCACCAGCGCGAGCTGCAGGCACACCCCCTCGATCGCGGCCCGCACCAGGTGCTCGCGCCGGTGCTCCCGGGTCAGCCCGACGTACGCACCGAGCGGCAGACCGCTCCAGTGCGGCGCCCGCTCGCCCAGCAGGTACGGCAGCATGATCAGTCCGCCGGCGCCGGGCGGCACCCGGCCGGCCAGCTCGAGCAGCGCCTCGGCCGGCTCGTCCCCGAGGTCGGGGGCCAGCGCGTGCCCGGCCCAGTCGAGCACGATGCCGCCGTTGTTGATCGCGCCGCCGACCACCCACCGCTGCCCGGTCAGCGCGTAGCAGAAGACGCCGCCGCGCGGGTCGACCGCCGGCTGCTCCACGGTGACCCGCAGCGCGCCGCTGGTGCCGATCGAGCAGGCCGCGACACCGGGGTGCACCGCGCCGAGGCCGAGGTTGGCCAGCGGCCCGTCGCCGCCGCCGGCGACGACCGGAGTGCCCGCGGGCAGCCCGACCCGGTCGGCGACCGCGGCGGTCAGCCCGGGCAGCACGGCCGTGGTCTCCACCAGCGGGGGCAGCCGCTCCGGCCCGACGCCGGCCAGCTCCAACGCCTCCCGGTCCCAGGACAGCGTGCCGAGGTCGAGCAGCCCGGTGCCGGAGGCGACCGACTGGTCGGTGACCAGCGCACCGCACAGCCGGGACACCACGTAGTCCTTGATGCCGGCCCAGCAGGCGACCCGGGCGAACAGCTCCGGTCGCTGCTCGCGGAACCAGATCAGCTTGGGCAGCGGTGCCATCGGGTGCACGGGCGTGCCGGTCCGCCGGTGCAGCGCCAGGCCGCCGTCCGGGGTCGCGCGAAGCCGGTCGGCCTGCGCCGCGGCCCGCGAGTCGGCCCAGGACAGCGACGGGGTCAGCGGGTCGCCGGCGGCGTCCAGCCCGATCAGCGTGTGCATCGCCGAGCTGAACGACAGCGCGGCGACCCGACCGTCCACTTCGGACACCACCGAACGCAGGCAGGTCAGCACCGCGTCGAGGATCCGGCCCGGATCCTGCTCGGCCCAGCCGGGGTGCGGCTCGTCGAGCGGGTAGCCGGCCGAGGCGCCGGCCAGCCGCCGGCCACTCGTGTCGTAGGCGATCACCTTGGTGTTCGTGGTGCCGAGGTCGACCCCGACCACGACCTCGCCGGCGCTCACCACACGAGCTCGGGCAGCAACACGCGGACCCTCCCCATGACCGGAATGATCGTCCCCTGCACCGACCTGGTCTACCCGCCCGCACCCGGCCGCAGTCGCGCGGCGGTCGGGCCCGGCCAGGGTCGGATCGTAGGGGAGGAGCACCGCCCGTGCCGACGCATCAGGGATGCGGGCGGGGACCGGTGGGGAGGCCGGCGACGAGCGATCCTGGCAGCCGGACGGTGAACGTGGTGCCGCCGGGGGAGCTGTCCACGCCGACGGTGCCGCCGTGCGCGTCCGCCACCGCGGACACGATGGCCAGCCCCAGCCCGGTGCTGCCGGCCGCCCTCGAGCGGGAGCCGTCGCCGCGGGCGAACCGCTCGAACACGCGCGGCAGCAGTTCGGCCGGTATGCCGGGCCCGTCGTCGGACACCCGCACCAGGACGGATCCGTGCTCAGCGGACAGCCCGACGGTGACGGTCGATCCGGCCGGGGTGTGCGCGCGGGCGTTGCCGAGCAGGTTGACCACGACCTGGTGCAGCCGGTCGGCGTCGCCGACCAGCTCGACCGGCGCGTCCGGCAGCTCGAGCACCCAGGTGTGGTCCGGGCCGGCGGCCCGCGCGTCGCTCACCGCGTCGACCACCAGCCGGCTCAGGTCCACCGGCGCGCGCGCGAGCGCCCGGCCGTTGTCCAGCCGGGCCAGCAGCAGCAGGTCCTCGACCAGGCCGGTCATCCGGGTGCTCTCCGACTCCACCCGGCCCAGCGCGTACGCGACGTCGGACGGCACCGGTTCCTGCCCGCGGCGGGACAGCTCGGCGTACCCGCGGATCGAGGCCAGCGGCGTGCGCAGCTCGTGGCTGGCGTCGGCGACGAACTGGCGGACCCTCGTCTCACTCTCCTGCCGGGCGGTCAGCGCCGCCGAGACGTGCCCGAGCATCCGGTTCAGCGCGGCGCCGACCTGCCCGACCTCGGTGCGGGGGTCGGTGTCTGCGTCCGGGACGCGCTCGGAGAGCTCGACCGTGCCGCGGTGCAACGGCAGCTCGGACACCCGGGTCGCGGTGGCGGCGACCCGGCGCAGCGGCCGCAGGGTCAGCCGGACGATCAGCGCGCCGGCGATCCCGGCCACCAACAGGCCGCCGGCGGCGACCGCCGCGATGATCACGCTCAGCCGGGCCACCGTGTCGTGCACCCCGGCCAGCGGCAGGCCGGCGATCGAGACGTCCCCGTCCGCCGCCTGCACGGCACGCAGCCGGTAGTCGCCGAGGTCGCCGCCGAGGTTGCGGGTGTGCGCGCGCCCGTCCGCCGGCAGCGTCAGCAGCACCTGCTGCTGTGCACCGGTCAGCTGGGTGTACGTGGAGCCGTTGATCACGCCGACCGGGTCGAGCGTCCCGCTCCGCACGTGCGCGTCGAGCGTGCCGTCGGCCAGCCCCGGCGGCGGCGTGCGGCGCGGCGGCGGCGGGTCCTCGTCGAGCTCGACCGGCCCGCCGAGCCGGGCGCTCGCGGTCGCCAGCTGGCTGTCGAGCCGGTCGGTCAGGAACGAGTTCAGCGCCAGCACGCTGACGACCCCGACGACGACGCAGACGGCCGCCAGCAGGGCCAGCAGGGCGGCCAGCAGGCGCGTGCGGAGCGTCACCGTCGGGGGATGCGCTCAGCCGGCCGGGCGGAGCACGTAGCCGACGCCCCGGACGGTGTGGATCATCGGCTCCCGCCCGGCGTCGATCTTCTTGCGCAGGTACGACACGTACAGCTCGACCACGTTGGCCTGGCCGCCGAAGTCGTACGACCAGACCCGGTCGAGGATCTGCGCCTTGGACAGCACCTGGCGCGGGTTGCGCATGAGGAACCGGAGCAGCTCGAACTCGGTGGCGGTCAGCGTGACCGACGTGCCGGCCCTGGTCACCTCGCGCCCGTCCTCGTCCATCACGAGGTCGCCGACGACGAGCTCCCCGGACGAGCGGATCGCGGTGGCGCCGGAGCGGCGCAGCAGCGCCCGCAGCCGGGCGACGACCTCCTCCAGGCTGAACGGCTTGGTCACGTAGTCGTCCGCTCCGACGGTGAGCCCGGCGATCCGGTCGTCCACGGCGTCCTTCGCGGTCAGGAACACGACCGGCACGTCGTGGTTGTCGGCCCGGATCCGCCGCAGCACGGACAGCCCGTCGAGGTCGGGCAGCATCAGGTCCAGCAGGATGACGTCGGGACGGAACTGGCGGGCCGCGGTCACGGCGCGCGCGCCGTCGGCGGCGGTGCGCACCTCCCACCCCTCGTACCGCAAGGCCATCGACAGCAGGTCGGTGAGCGCCGGCTCGTCGTCCACCACGAGGGCGCGGATCGGGGTGCCGTCCGGGCGGCGCAACGCCGGGCGGTCGGCGGTCTCGCTGGTCGTCGTCATGCCGGCAACCCTCGGTCATCGGCATGGAGGCCACCTGTACGCGGCCTGTGCGCTCGCTGTGCGTGTCCCTGCCGGCGGCTGAGGGGCGCTCGCCCGGCCGTGAAATCGTGAGCACATGGCTGACACCGCCGCCCGCTTCCACGCGCTCGCCGAGGACGCGGTCGAGGACCTGCTCCGGCTGGACCCCGAGTGGGCCACCGACCTGGGCGACCACCGGTTCGACGACCAGCTCACCGACCTGAGCGAGGCCGGCCTGGCCGGCGCCGCCGCCACCCTGGCCGACCACCGCGACGAGCTGGACAGCCTGGACGCGGACGAGCTCGTACCGGCTGACGCGGTCGACGCGCAGATCCTGCGGGCCGGCCTCGACCGCCGGTTGTTCGGGCTGCAGCAGCTGCACGAGCACACCTGGAACCCGCTGCCCTGGCTGCCCGGCGAGGCGATCTACCTGCTGCTGTCGCGGGACACCGGTCCGGTGGAGGACCGGCTGCGGGCGCTCGGCGGCCGGCTGGAGGCGGTGCCGCAGCGGCTGGCCACCGCCCGCGCCACGCTGCAGGACATGCCGCGGGTGCACGTGGAGACCGCGCTGACCCAGATCTCCGGGCTGATCAGCATGCTGCGGGAGCAGGTCCCGCCGCTGGCCGGCACCGCGCCGCGGACGTTCCTGTCGGTCGAGCCGATGCGGACCGCGGCCGAGGACGCGCTGGTCGAGCACCGGGACTGGCTGCTCGACCAGCTCGACGGCGCGCACGGCGACCCCCGGCTCGGGTCGAGCCTGTTCGCGGCCAAGCTGCACCTGTTCCTGGACGCCGACCTGTCCGCCGAGCACGTCGCCGCGGCCGCGCGGGAGCACCTCGACCGGGTCACCGACGAGCTCACCGAGCTTGCCGTCGGCTGGGTCGGCCCGGGTGACGACGCGATCCGCCGGGCGCTGGACCGGGCCGCGGCCGAGGTGCCGGACGACCGCACGATCGTGTCGGTGGCAAGGCGCTGGCTGGCCGAGGCCACCGAGCTGGTGACCAGCAGCGGTGTGGTCCGGGTGCCGGACGACCCGCTGGAGATCGAGGTCATGCCGGAGCTGCGGCGCGGTGTCGCGGTGGCCTACTGCGACGCGCCCGGCCCGCTGGAGGAGGGCGGGGTCACCCGGTTCGCGATCAGCCCGACGCCGGCGGGGTGGTCGCCGGAGCGGGTCGCCTCGTTCTACCGCGAATACAACACCGCGATGATGGCCAATCTCACCGTGCACGAGGCGATGCCGGGGCACATGGTCCAGCTCGCCCACGCCCGCCGCTACCGCGGTGCGACCAGGGTCAGGCAGGTGCTCGCCAGCGGCTCGTTCATCGAGGGCTGGGGCGTGCACTCGGAGGAGATCATGGCCAGGCTCGGGTACGGCGGCGTGCCGGTCCGGCTGCAGCAGCTCAAGACCAAGCTGCGGACGATCATCAACGCACTGCTGGACGCCGGCGTGCACGCCGGCGGGATGTCGGAGGCCGAGGCGATCGAGCTGATGACCGGCAGCGGCTTCCAGGAGGAGGGCGAGGCGATCGGCAAGTGGCGCCGGGTGCAGCTCACCAGCGCCCAGCTGTCCACCTACTTCGTCGGCTACCTGGAACTGGCGCCGACGCTCGCCGGCCGGACCCGCTACGACGACGTGCTCGCGCACGGCAGCCCGCCGCCGCGCCACCTGCCGGCCCTGCTCGCGGCGGCCGAGGCCGGCGCGGGGAACCGCGGCTGACGGACCGGCGTCCGACCGGCATGCGCCGCCTCGCCGCCGCGATCGTCCTCGCCGTGCTGCCGCTGGCCGCCTGCTCGCCCGGCGGCGGCAGCGGCGGCGGCGGCAGCGGCGGCGGCGGTGCCGGCGGCGGTGCCGGCTCCGGCGGGTCGACGGCGTCCGAGGCGCCGGCGTCCGCCGTGTCGCTGCAGCGGTTCGGCGGCATCGCCGGCAACCGGGACGAGATCACCGTGCAGCCGGACGGCAGCTGGCGGCGGACCGCCCGGGTCGGCGGCACGACCACGGGAACGCTCAGCGCCGACCGGCGGGACGAGCTGAGCCGCATGGCCGCGGAGCCGATGCTGCGCGCCGAGGCGACCCGGACGGTTCCGGAGTCCGACTGCGCGGACGCGTTCGACTACTCGCTCACGGTCGGCGCCACCCGGATCGCCTGGCGGGACTGCGGCCCGGCAACGAGACCCCCGGCGACCGCGAGCCGTATCGCACGGTTCCTGCTGGAAAGTACCAACTAGAGGTAACGACAAACCCACGGTCTGTCACCCACACAGCGGCTTTCCGGGCACCGGTGCGCCTGCCACATTTGCGCCACCGCATTCCTTGGTGCTCGGCCGGAAGGCCGAGCCGGCTCCCGGGAAGGGAGTACCGCAGTGAGACGTGCCATCACCCTGGGCGCGGTGGCCGCGGTCACGATCGCCGTGTCAGCCGCAGTTGCCACCGGAACCGCGCAGGCCGCACCCGCGCCCGCGCAGGCCGCCAGCCCCGCCACCCTGGCGGCCGGCGGCGCCGCCGCCCTCGTCGCCGCACGACCGGCACTACTGCACGCGTCGGCCAGCGACAGCTTCGCCGCCAAGCCCGTGATCACCTCCAAGCAGGGCCTGCAGTACGTGCCGTACCAGCGCACGTACCAGGGCCTACGGGTGTACGGCGGCGACTTCGTCGTGGTGACCGACAAGTCCGGCCAGGTGCTGTCCACCGAGGTGGCCCAGTCCAAGCCGATCGCGCTGACCAGCCTCACCCCCGCCGTGTCGGCCGCAGCGGCCGCGGCGAGCGCCACCAGGGCGTCGAGGGCCGCCACGATCGACGGCGTCGTCGCCAACGACACGATCGTGTACGCGCTGGACACGCCGCGGCTGGCCTACGAGACGGTGGTCGCCGGGCACACCGGCGCCCGGCCGAGCCGGCTGCACGTGTTCACCGACGCGACCACCGGCACGGTGATCAACTCGTACGACGAGGTCGCCGACGGCACCGGCAACGGCGCCATCTACGGCACCGTGTCGATCAACACCAGTGGCTCGGGCACGTCGTTCTCCATGACCGACCCGACCCGGCCCGGCATCTCCTGCCGGAACATCAACACCCGCGCAGTGCTCACCGGCACCGACGACGTGTGGGGCAACGGCGTCGGCACCAACCTGGAGACCGGATGCGTGGACGCGCTGTTCACCGTGCAGCGTGAGTGGGACATGTTCGGCTCCTGGTTCGGCCGCAACGGCATCACCGGCACCGGCCGCGGCTTCCCGATCGACATGGGTCTCAACGACGAGAACGCGTTCTGGGACGGCAGCAGGGTCGCCGTCGGCCACAACACCGCGGGCGCCTGGATCGGCTCGTTCGACGTGGTCGGCCACGAGTTCGGGCACGCGCTGGACTCCAACACGCCGGGCGGTACGTCCGGCAACGGCGTCTCCGAGGCGACCGGCGACATCATGGGCACGTCGCTGGAGTTCTTCGCGAACAACGCCAACGACCCGCCGGACTTCACCATCGGCGAGGAGGTCAACCTGGTCGGCTCCGGCCCGATCCGGGTGATGTACAACCCGTCGCTGGTCGGCGACCCCAACTGCTTCTCCGCCTCGATCCCGACGGCCGAGACGCACGCCGCCGCCGGCCCGTTCGACCACTGGTTCACGCTGGTGGCCAAGGGCAGCGCGGCCGCCGGCGGGCAGCCGGCCAGCCCGACCTGCAACGGCTCGTCGGTGACCGGCATCGGCACCCAGACCGCGGCGACGATCTTCTACAACGCGATGCTGTCGAAGACCGCGGGCATGACCTACCAGCGCTACCGGACCGCGACGCTGAACGCGGCCAAGAACCTGTTCCCGACGTCCTGCACCAACTTCAACACGGTGAAGGCGGCCTGGGACGCGGTCTCCGTCCCGGCGCAGTCGGCCGACCCGACCTGCACGGTCGGCGGCGGCACCGTGACGGTCACCAACCCGGGCAACAGGACCGGCACGGTCGGCACGGCGATCACGCCGTTCACGCTGACCGCGTCGCCGGCCGGGACGTACACCTGGTCCGCGAGCGGGCTGCCGCCGGGCCTGGCGATCGGCTCGGGCACCGGCACCGTGTCCGGCACCCCGACCGCGGCCGGCACGTTCACCGCGACGGTCACCGCGACCAGCACGGCCGGGTCCGGCTCGACGTCGTTCACCATCACGATCGCGGGCGCCGGCGGCGCCTGCGCGAGCCCGGGCCAGAAGCTCGGCAACCCCGGCTTCGAGACCGGCTCGGCGCCGTGGACCGCGACCGCCGGCGTGATCGGCGCCAACACCGGCACGGGAGCGCCGCGCACCGGTACCCGGGACGCGTGGCTGGACGGGTACGGCGTGACGCACACCGACACGCTGAGCCAGTCGGTGAGCATCCCCGCCGGCTGCACGGCCTCGACGCTGAGCTTCTTCCTGAAGATCGTCAGCAGCGAGACCACGACGACGACCGCGTTCGACCGGCTGACCGTCCAGGTCGGTACGACGACGCTGGCGACGTTCTCGAACCTCAACGAGGGGAGCGGGACGTACGTGCAGCGATCGTTCAACGTGGGCTCGCTCGCCGGGCAGACCGTGACCCTGCGGTTCACCGGCACCGAGGACGCCAGCCTGCAGACGTCGTTCGTCATCGACGACACGGCGCTGAACGCCGGCTGAGCTGACCGGAGGGGCGCCGGTCCACAGTGTCCACAGTGTCCACTGCGGACACTATGGACACTGTGGACACCGGGCCGGCGCCCCTGCCGGGTCAGCGCCAGCCGGTCGGTTCGATCGCGACCGCGTCCCGGCCGATGTCGGCGATCCGCGGGCGGCCGGACAGCAGCATGCACTCCTCCAGCTGGTCGCGCAGCGTCCGGAGCACCTCGTACGCGCCCCGCCGGCCGGCGGCGGCCAGGCCCCACAGCACCGGACGGCCGATCAGCACCGCCCGGGCGCCGAGCGCGAGCGCCGCGAACACGTCGGAGCCGCGGCGGGCGCCGCCGTCGACCAGCACCGGCACCGACTCCGGCACGGCGGCGACGACCTCGGGCAGCGCGGCCAGGCTCGGCACCGCGGCGTCCAGCTGCCGGCCGCCGTGGTTGGACACGACCAGGCCGTCGACGCCGTGCTCGGCGGCGAGCCGCGCGTCCTCCCCGGTGAGCACGCCCTTGAGCAGCAGCGGCAGGCTGGTCCTGGTCCGCAGCCAGGCCAGGTCGGCCCAGGTGATCGCCTGGTCGTGGCGCTCCCGGGAGTGCTGCTGGATCGCCGAGCGGCCGGTGGTCACGGTGTGGGCGGTGCCCATCAGCGATTGCGGCAGGTTCACCGCCCGCACGTCGTCGGGCAGCGTGAACGACGAGCCGAGATCGCGCGGGCGGGTCGCGACGTGGGGCGTGTCGACCGTCAGCACGATCGCGCCGAAGCCGGCCTGCTCCGCCCGGGCCAGCACGTCCGCGAGCGTGTCCCGGTCGCGCAGGTAGTAGACCTGCAGCCAGCGCGGGCCGGCGGTGGCCCCGGCCATCTCGGCGAACGTCCGGCTGGCGAAGATGCTGGCGCAGAACATGGTGCCCAGCTCGCCGGCGGCACCGGCCGAGGCGAGCTCGCCGTCCGGGTGCGCCAGCCGGTGGTACGCCATCGGCGCCACGCCGAACGGCACCGCCCACTCGACGCCGAGCACCGAGGTGCGCAGCGAGATCGCGCCGACGTCGACCAGCACCCGCGGCCGGAGCGCGACCTTGTCGTACGCGGCCCGGTTGGCGCGCAGGGTGCGTTCGGCGCCGGAGCCGCCCTGGACGAAGCCCCAGACGTCCGGCGGCAGCACCGCCCGAGCCGCGGCGGCCACGTCGCCGAGGTCGCCGTCGTCCGGTCCGGCCGGCTCCGTGCCGCCGCGCTCGACCCACACCACCGCCATGCCTGCCCTCCCTGTCGCTGCCGCCGCTCTCATCATGGCCTCGACCTGGGGTGGCCCGGACCGGACGGTTTGCGACAATGGAGTGGATGACGATGCCATCCCAGTTCCAGTCGGTGGTCGATGCGCAGATCCGCGCCGCCGAGGCCAGGGGTGCGTTCGACAACCTGCCCGGGGCCGGGAAGCCGATCCCGGGCCTGATGGAGCCGGACGACCCGGCCTGGTGGATCAAGGGGTTCATCGAGCGGGAGAACGTGCCGACCGAGATGCTGCTGCCGCCGTCGCTGGCCATGCGGCGGGAGGTCGAGCGGCTGCCGGAGACGGTCCGGACGCTGCGGAGCGAGCGGGAGGTCCGCGAGCACGTCGAGGACCTCAACCACCGGATCCGGCGGTGGATCCAGATCCCGCTGGGTCCGCAGGTGCCGCTCGCCCCGGTCGACGTCGACGAGATCGTCGCCGGCTGGGCCGAGGCCCGTCGCCCCGCGCCCACTCCGCCTCGCATCGCCCCGACGCCGACCCCACGCCGCCGCCGGTGGTGGCACCGCCGCCGCCCCTGACCCACGCCCGACCGCCGGCCTCGCCCCGCGGCGGCAGCACCGCCCGCCCGCCGACCCGGGCGCACCGCCGCCGCATCCGGCGGGCGGCCGGCCGGCACTCTCGCCTGAGGTCGTGGCGCGGGTGTGGTCGTGGCGTGGCGGTCCTGCCGGCCTGAGTTGGTCCGGGGACGGTCAGAGGGGCCCGCGGTGCCGCGGTGGGTGGACTCAGGGAGTGGGGCGTTGGCAGGTCATGCAGAGGTCTGCGGCCGGGAGGATCTCCAGGCGCTCGACCGGGATGGGCGCGCCGCACTGCACGCAGGTCCCGTAGGCCCCGCGGTCGATCCGTGCCAGCGCGGCCTCGATCCCCCGCAGCGCGACCCGCGCACCCCGGCGCAGCGTCTCGACGACCTCTTCCTGGGCGGGGTCGTCCGGCGACGCCGTCCGCAGGTCGGCCAGCTGCTCGATCCGGAACCGGCGCTGCTGCAGCAGCGCGGACCGGAGAGCGGGAAGGTGCCGGTTCAGGTCCTGACCAGGACCGGGCTGGGCGGCGGACTCGGCTGGAGACGAGGAACGCACACTCTGTAGACGCCCTGGCCCACCGCCGAGGTTCCCTGCCCACAGCGGACTCTCAGTGACCCCCGCCCGGCCACGCCCGCGTCTCGACGTCCGCCCCGTACGCGAACCGGAACCGGTCGGTGCGGTAGAGCTGCCGGGTCACCGCGAGCAGCCCGCCGGCCTCGCTGCACACCCGGGACCGGATCATCACCAGCGGCGCCCCCTCGGCCACCTCGAGGAGCCCGCCCTCGACGCCGGACGCGAAGGTCACCTCCAGCCGCAGGTCGGCGTGCCGCGGCCGGTGGCCGTGCCCGACCAGCGTCGGCAGCACGCCGCCGGCGGTCACCGCCCGCCGGCTGAGCACCCTCGACAGCGCGACCGGGAACGCGGCCGACAGCAGCGCGACCGGCTCGCCCTCCACCCGCCCGACCATCCGCACCCGGTGCACCCGGGGACGGTGCCGGCGCGGCACCAGGTCGGCCTCCTCGGCGTCGGCGGTCGGACCGATCCCGATCTCGAGCAGCTCGGTCTCGAACTCCGTCGCCCCGATCGAGGTCCCGGTGGCGGCCGCGGCGGAGCTCAGGTCCTCCACCATCCGGCGCCGGTTGACGAAGTAGCCCGCGCCCTTGCGCACCGACAGCCGCCCTTCCAGGACGAGCTGGTTGAGCGCCTGCCGGACGACGTGCCGGCTCACGTCGTAGCGGCGCATGAGCTGGCTCTCCGACCAGATCCGCTCGCCGTGCGCCAGGTCGGAATCGTCCACGGCGCGGTCGAGGACGCCGCGCAGCTGCAGGTGCAGCGGCACCTCGCCGGCCGACTCGAGGTCGGCGAGCGAGTCCACCAGCCCATCGTCCCGGCCCGGCTCCGGCACGGCGACGGCCTCGCCCGCTCGGCGGGCAGGGCGGAACTGCGTCGTCGTCATGGGTCCCCGGCACCTCTTTCGATCGTGCTCCCCCTTCCGGACGTGAGCGCTCACGTCCGGTCGCGCCCACGCGCATGACGTTGCACGGGGAGTACCCCGATCCCGTTCAGACCGTGACCGGATCGCTGCGGGAGATTTGCGAACTTCTGTCCCGAAAGTGAGACGAGAGGCGGTTCTCCGCGGCAATCCTGCCGCTACTTTCTGCCAGGTCTGCCCGATCGGGCAACGCGGATAGGCCGACTGCCGGGCGGCGGTCGTGGTCTAGTGGGCCGCGCCCCAGGCGGCCAGCCAGTCGAGCATCTCGTGGTCTGACACCGCGCCCGGGGAGGCGACCTTGCCGGGGTCGGCGCCCTGCAGCACCCGCTTGACCGGCACCTCGAGCTTCTTGCCGGTCAGCGTCCGCGGCACCGCCCGCACGCCGACGATCTCGTCCGGCACGTGCCGCGGCGAGAGCTGGGCGCGCAGCGCCGTGCGGATCCGGTCCCGCAGCGCGTCGTCGACCTGGTGCCCCTCGGCCGCCACCACGAACAGCGGCATCAGGTACGACCCGTCCGGCCGCTCGACGCCGATCACCAGGCTGTCGGCCACCTCGGGGAGCTGCTCGACGACCGCGTAGATCTCGGCCGAGCCCATCCGCACGCCCATCCGGTTCAGCGTGGAGTCGGACCGGCCGGAGATCGAGATCGACCGGTCGCTGTGCACGGTGATCCAGTCCCCGTGCCGCCAGACGCCGGGAAACACGTCGAAGTAGCTGTCGTGGTAACGCCGGCCGTCCGGGTCGTTGAGGAGGTAGAGCGGCATCGACGGCAGCGGCCTGGTGACGACCAGCTCGCCCTCCTGCTCGATCACCGGCTTGCCGTCCGGGTCCCACGCCTCCAGCGCGACGCCGAGCTCGGCGGCCGGGATCCGCCCCACGTACACCGGCTGCAGCGGGTTGGCCCCGACCAGCGCCGAGCAGACGTCGGTGCCGCCGGAGATCGAGTTGAGCTGCGCGGTCGCGCTCACGTGCTCGCTGGTCCAGATCCAGGCGTGGTCGGGCAGCGTGGAGCCGGTCTGCATGATGCCGCGGATCCGGGACAGGTCGAAGCGGTCCTGGGGGGAGGACCCGGCGTTGCTGCCGGCCATGAGGTAGCCGGCACCGCAGCCGACCACGTCGGCCCGGGTCAGCTCCGCCACCCGCCAGGCGCCGTCCACGTCCGGCCAGGTGGGACTGCCGTCGTGGATCACCGGCGCGGCCCCGACCATCAGCCCGGCCACCATGAAGTTCCAGATCATCCAGCTGGTCGAGGTGACGAAGAAGAACCGGTCGCCGCGCTGCACGTCGCCGTGCAGGCTCACCGCCTTGAGCAGCTCCAGCACGATGCCGCCGTGCGAGTGCACGATGCCCTTGGGCGCGCCGGTGGTGCCGGACGACCAGAGCACCCACAGCGGGTGCTCGAACGCGGTGTCGGCGAACTCCAGCGGCGCGTCGGTGCCGACCGCCTCGGCCCAGCCGACGGTCGGCACGGGCAGGTCCCAGCCGGCCGGCACGGTCAGATTGTCCACGGTGAGCACGGTCCGCACCGAGGGCAGCCCGGCGACCAGCTCGGCCACGGTCGCCCGCCGGTCGTACGGCTTGCCGCCGAACCGGTAGCCGTCGGCCGCGATGAGCACGACCGGCTCGGCCTGCTCGAAGCGGGCCAGCACGCTGGGGGTGCCGAAGTCGGGCGACGCGACCGTCCACACCGCCCCGGCGGCGGCGGTGGCGAGCAGTGCGACGGTGGCCTCGGCCACGTTGGGCAGGTAGCCGGCGACCTTGTCGCCGGGCTGCACGCCGAGCCGGCGCAGCGTCGCGGCCACCGCGGCGACCTGCCGGCGCAGCTCGCCGTAGGTCACCTCGACCGGCTCGTTGAGCCCGATCTCGCCCTCGCCGACCAGCACCAGCGCCGTGTCGTCGTCGGCGCCCGGGGCCAGGCAGCGCTCGGCGAAGTTGAGCCGCGCGCCGGGGAACCAGACCGCGCCCGGCATCCGGTCGTCGGCAAGCACCGCCTCGTACGAGGAGACCGCGTCGAGGCCGAAGTGGTCCCAGACGCTGGCCCAGAAGCCGTCGAGGTCGGCGACGCTCCACTGCCACAGCTCGTCGTACGAGTCGAAGCGGCGGCCGGTGCGCTCCTCGAGCCGGCGCAGGTAGCGGGTGATCTCCGCCCGCTCGAGGCTCTCCGGTGTCGGCACCCACAGCGGCTCGCTCATGCCCTCTTTCTACCGCGTGCCCCGGCGCCCCGGCCCGGCCGGCCGTGCTGCCGCGGTGGTACCGGCGACAGAGCGCCGCCCCGGAGGTGGGGACTCCGGGGCGGCGCGGGGTGGGCCGGGTGTCAGGTACCTGCGGACGGGCGACCGCGGACCGGCTCCGCGGTCGGGTCGGCCCCGGTCGCCCGGCCCCCGCCGCCGGCCGGACCGGGGCGGCGTTCGCCGTCGGCCTCGGCGGTGGGGACGCGGACCTCGCCGTCGGGCCTGTTCGCCTCGTGCCGACCCTCGCCGGCGTGGCCGTCGACGGGCACCCTGACCTCGCCGTCGTGCCCGTGGGCGGTATGCCGGCCGCGCTCGTCGGCGTCCGGGTCCGGCGGCTCCGACTCGTTCCGCTCGGCCAGCGCCACCTCGGTCCGTTCCGCGACCGCCTCGGCGAACGCCGCACCGGGCACCGCAGCCGCCTCGGCGGCGGCGCCGGCCTCCGCCTGTGCCTCGGCCGCGCGGGCCTGGCTGGCCGACCGGTCGGCCAGCGGGATCTCCGGCAGCAGCAGCACGATGACGAACCCGACCACCATGATCGCCGCGCCCATCAGGAAGACGGTCGACATCGAGTCGGAGAACCCGACCTTGAACGGGTGCGCGATGACCGGGGCGAGCCGGGAGATGAACGACGTGTCGTTCAGGTCGGCGTTGCCCGATCCGGCGGCCTGCAGGGTCGCCGCCTGATCCGGGTGGGCGGCCAGCGCCGCCTGGAACCCGGGCGTGCCCCGCACCGAGTTGAACGCGTCGGCGATCCTGCCCGGCAACGTGCTCAGCAGCACCGACAGGAAAACGGCGGTGCCGAGCGTGCCGCCCATCTGCCGGAAGAACGTCACCGACGAGGTCGCGACGCCGATCTCGCGCGGCGAGACCGCGTTCTGGATGGCCAGGATGATCGGCTGCATGTTCCCGCCGAGGCCGAGCCCGACGATCGGCATGATCAACGCGGTCTTCCACAGCGGGGTGTCCGCCCCGATCAGTGAGAACAGGTAGAGCCCCACGACCATGAGCCCGGTGCCCACGATCGGGAAGATCTTGTAGCGCCCGGTCCGGGAGATCGTCTGGCCGGAGATCACCGAGCCGGCCATGATGCCGAGCACCAGCGGCAGGGTGGCCAGGCCAGCACCGGTCGGCGAGTAGCCCTTGACGATCTGCAGGTAGAGCGGCAGCACGAGGATCGCGCCGAACATGCCCATACCGATGATCACGCTGGACATGGTCGCCACCGTGAACGTGCGGCCGCGGAAGAGCCGCAGCGGGATCAGCGCGTCGTCCTTGCACATCCGCTCGGCCAGGTAGAACAGCACCAGCCCGACGATGCCGAGGCCGTAGCAGAGCATGCTGCGGCCGGACGACCAGCCCCAGATGCGGCCCTGTTCCGCCACGATCAGCAACGGCACCAGGCCGATGATCAGCGCGACCGCACCCTGCCAGTCGATGCGGTGGTCGCGGCGGGTATGCGGGATGTGCAGCACCCGGTTGACCACGACGAGCGCGGCCAGCCCGATCGGCACGTTGATGTAGAAGATCCACCGCCAGCCGGAGATGCCGAGGATGCTGTTCGCGCCGGCGAACAGGCCGCCGAGTACCGGCCCGAGCACGCTGGACGTGCCGAACACGGCCAGGAAGTAACCCTGGTAGCGGGCCCGCTGCCGCGGCGGCACGATGTCGCCGATGATCGCCAGCGCCATCGAGAACAGGCCGCCGGCCCCGATGCCCTGGATCGCCCGGAACGCCGCCAGCTCGTACATCGACCGGGACAGGCCGCACAGCGCGGATCCGGCGATGAAGATCGAGATCGCGAACAGGAAGAACGGCTTGCGGCCGTAGATGTCCGACAGCTTGCCGTACAGCGGGGTGGAGATCGTCGACGTGATGAGGAACGCGGTCGTCGCCCATGCCTGCAGCGAGAAGCCGTTCAGGTCGTCGGCGATCGTCCTGATCGCGGTCGAGACCACGGTTTGGTCCAGGGCAGCGAGGAACATCCCCATCATCAGGCCGATGAGGATCATCACCGTCTGCCGGTGGCTGAAGCCGCCGTCGGTCTGCTCCGACGGAGCGCTCCGGGTGGCCGGGGTGGTCATGCGGGCTCCTGCTCTGTGCCGGCTGGCGGCGGGCCAGCGGCGATGGTTGTCAACGTGCGGGGCGGGGAGGTGCGGGGCGGGGAGGTGCGCGTCTCGGTGGTGCGGGTCTCGGCGGTGCGGGTCGGGGTGGTGCGGGTCGGGTCGGTGCGGGGCGGTGCGGGTCGCGCCGGCGGCGGGCAGTACGCGGCGCCGAGGGCGCCGTTGAAGCGGCTCAGCAGGCCGGCGAAGGTGTCCAGTTCGGAGTCGGTCCAGGCGGCGACGGCGGCCGCGAGCAGCTCTCGCCGCAACGTCCGCACCCGGGCGCAGACTTCCCGGCCGGCGTCGGTTATCGCCAGCAGGCTGGCCCGCCCGTCGGACGGGTCGGGCTCGCGGCGCACCAGCTCGCGCCGGACCAGCTCGGCGACCTGCCGGCTGATCGTGGATGGATCGGCATGGCTGAGCTCGGCCAGCGCGCCCGGCCGCTGCGGGCCGTCCATCAACGGGAACAGCAGCAGCATCGCCGACCGGTCCGGTCCCAGAACGCCGCCGCCGTCCCGGGCGGCCGCGGCTTTGAGCGGGTGGATGAGCCGCAGCAGCGTGCTCACCTCGGTCGCGAGCTGCTCTTCGGTGGCGGCTCGGTCCATGATTACCGAGGGTAGAACTGGTTGCATGACTCAACCAACTAAAATCTCCGCCAAGTCACCGGACGCCCGGACTGAGTAGGGTGGCCGGCCGTGACGAGTGCTGATCTCCTCGCGGACGCCTTCGACCGGATCAGGGGCGTCGTCGGCCGTGCCCTCGACGGTCTGACCGACGAGCAGCTCACCGAGCAGGTCGGGCCGGACGCCAACCCGATCTCCTGGCTGGTCTGGCACCTGACCCGGATCCAGGACGACCACGTGTGCGACGTGGCCGGCATCGAGCAGGCCTGGATCGGGCAGGGCTGGTACGAGCGGTTCGGCCTGCCGTTCCCGGTGACCGACCACGGTTACGGCCACACCGAGCAGCAGGTGGAGCAGGTACGGGTGCCGGGCGAGCTGCTGCGCGCGTACCACGACGCGGTCTACGCGCGCACGGTCGACTACGTGAAGACGATCCGGGACGCCGACCTCGACCGGGTCGTCGACACCAACTGGGATCCGCCGGTGACCCTCGGCGTGCGGCTGGTCAGCGTGATCTCCGACGACCTGCAGCACGCCGGCCAGGCCGCGTACGTCAAGGGCCTGCTGCTGAACCGCTGATCGCATCCCGCCGGCCGGGGCACACTCAGCGGCATGGCGGTGTACGTCTTCGACGTCAACGAGACGCTGTCGGACCTCGCGCCGATGCGGACCCGGTTCGCCGAGGTCGGCCTGCCGCCGACGGCCGCCCAGCTCTGGTTCACCACGCTGCTGCGGGACGGGATCGGGGTGGCCGCGGCCGGCGGGCTGGTCCGGTTCGCCGACGCCGCCCGCGGCGTGCTGGCGCCGATGCTGCCCGGGGACCCGGACGCCGTCGAGCACGTGCTGACCGGGTTCCAGGAGCTGCCGGTGCACCCGGACGTGCCGGGCGGGATCCGCGCGTTGCGGGCGGCGGGGCACCGGCTGGCGACGCTGAGCAACGGTGCGGCCGAGGTCGCCGTCGGGCTGCTCGGCCGGGCCGGGATCCGCGACCAGTTCGAGGCGCTGCTGTCGGTGGAGGACGCCGGCGTCTGGAAGCCGGCACGGGCCGCGTACCTCTACGCCGCCGACCGGCTCGGGGTGCGCCCGGCCGACGCGACGCTGGTGGCCGTGCACCCGTGGGACATCGACGGCGCCGCCCGCGCCGGCCTGCGCACCGCGTACGTCGACCGCACCGGGGCGGACTATCCGTCGCACCTCACCCCGCCCGACCGCACGGTGGCGTCGATCGCCGAGCTCGGCTGAGCCGTGGTCCGCCTGCTCGTCCCGCCGGAGCTGCGGTTCTTCCTGCCGGCGCGCCGGCGAGCCGGCACCGTCGAGCTCCCGGACGACCCGGCCGCCTCGCTCGGACACCTCGTCCAGTCGATCGGCGTGCCGCTGACCGAGGTCGGCCGGCTGGCGATCGGCGGCCGGCCGGTGCCGCCCGCGCACCGGCCGCCGCCAGGGGCCGAGGTCGAGGTCGCGGCGGTGCGCCGGCCGCAGCCACTGGACGGACCGCCCCGGCTGCTGCTCGACGTGCACCTGGGCACGCTGGCCCGGCGGCTGCGGGTGCTCGGGGTGGATGCCGGCTACCGCAACGACGCCACCGACGACGAGCTGGTCGAGCGGGCCGACGCCGAGGACCGGTTGCTGCTCAGCCAGGACCGCGGGCTGCTGATGCGGCGGGCGCCGCGACGGGCCGCGTACGTCCGCGGGAGCCGGCCGGACGACCAGCTCAGCGACCTGCTCGATCGGTTCCGGCTGCCGCTGCTGCCGTACAGCCGGTGCACGGCCTGCGGCGGCCCGCTGCGGCCGGTGCCGAAGGCGGACGTGCTGGACCGGCTGGAGCCCGGCACCCGGCGGACACAGCACGAGTTCGGCCGGTGCGAGCGGTGCGGGCGGGTGTACTGGCACGGCGCGCACGCGGCCCGGCTGGACGCGCTGGTCCGGCGGCACGCCGGCGGACCGCCGGTCGGGTAGGCGGTGCCCGCGCGGCCGGCGGTGCCCGCGCGGCCGGGGTGTCCGCGCGTCCGGAGATGCCTGCGCGGCCGAGGAGTACTGCGTGGCCGGGGTGTCCGCGCGTCCGGAGATGCCTGCGCGGCCGAGGATTACTGCGTGGCCGGGGGATGCCTGCGCGGCCGCGGTGTCTGTGCGGCCGGCGGTGCCCGCGCGGCCGGGGATATCTGTGCGGCCGGGCGGTGTCTGCGTGGCCGGGCCTCTGCCCGGCCGCGGCGTCAGCGCAGCCAGTCGGCCGGGTCGACGTCGGCGATGGTCTCGGAGAACGTCCACGTGTGCCCGATCGGGTCGGTCGCCGTGTACTGCCGTTCCCCGTACGGGTAGTCGGCCGGCTCGGCGACGATCCGCGCGCCGGCGGCCCTGGCCCTGGCGCAGTGCGCGTCCGCGTCCTCGACCCTGACCATCACGCTCGCCGGCGCGCTCGGGCCGTTGACGAGGACCAGCGAGCCCGACCCGTACGAGAGCTGGATGCGATGCCCGCCGATCGCGAGCCGCTCCAGGAAGCCGAACGCGGACCGCAACCAGGCGCTCGCCGCCACCACGTCGGGGCAGTTGAGCACGGGGATCACCGCCGACGGCGGCATCGACCGGTTGTCCAGCATCCGCACATCCTGGCGCACGCGCCGTCGCAGGTGCGGTGGCTCTGCCAGGCTCGGACCCGTGGAGATCACACATCCGGATCAGGAGCTGTTCGACGGGGCGGGGGCGACCAAGCGCGACCTTGTCGACTACCTGGCGGCCGTGGCCGACCGGATCCTGCCCGAGCTGGCCGGGCGGCCGCTGTCGGTCATCCGGGTTCGCCCCGGCCAGGAGCCGTTCATGCAGAAGAACCTGCCCAAGTACGCGCCGGGCTGGATCCGCACGACGAAGGTCTGGGCCGAGCGGTCCCGCCGCGAGGTCACGTACGCGCTGTGCGACGACGAGCGGACCCTGCTGTGGTTCGGCAACCAGCGGGCCGTCGAGTATCACCCGACGCTGATGCGGTACGACCTGCCGGAGCCGCCGATCACGATGGTGATGGACCTCGACCCGCCGGAGGGCGCCGGCTTCGGTGTGGTCACCGCCGCGGCACAGCTGGTCCGCCGGGCGCTGGACGAGGCCGGAATGGCCGGTGCGGTGAAGACCAGCGGGTCGAAGGGCGTGCACGTGATCATCCCGGTGGCCGGCGGCACGCCGCTGGACGAGGTAGCGGCGGCCACCCGGGCGCTGGCGGCCCGGGCCGAGCGGCTCGACCCCGCGCTGGCGACGACCGCGTTCGTCAAGGACCAGCGGGAGGGGAAGGTGTTCCTGGACTCCACCCGGGCGGGCGGCGCGACCGTGGTCGCCGCCTACAGCCCCCGGGTCCGGCCGGGCGTGCCGGTCTCGTTCCCGGTCGCCTGGGACGAGCTGGACGGGACCGATCCGCACGCGTTCACGATCGGCACCGCTGTCGAGGCACTGCGGCACCGGCCGGACTGGGCGTCGCTGCTGCCGGAACCGCAGCGGCTGGACCCCGGGCTGGTCGAGGAGGGTCGGGGCATCCCGATCGCCCGCGTCCAAGCCATGCACGAGGGCAAGCGCCGGGCCCGCGCCCGCCGCGCGGACTCCGACCAGAGCTAACGGCACGGGTCGGGTTGGGGCGTCCGCCGGCGGCGGGTGCGGTGAGAGCGGCCGCTCGGCGGGTAGCCCGTGGGCGCCGTCCGGGACCGGACGGCTCAGCGGCTGAGGGGGTTGCCTCGGGTGGAGCGGACGTCGTGGCGGTCGTCGGCCGGCTGGTCGTCGTCGTCGTGGTGGTGGGGGAGGTGCGGGTGGGCGTTCGCCTCCTCGGCGAGCTCGTCCGGCGGCGGCAGCGGCTCGGCCAGCAGCGGCGAGTGCGCCAGCACGTACACCCCGACGCAGACCAGCGCGGCCCCGAACGCCAGCCCGGCCAGTCCGGCGACGGTGCTCGGCATCGGCTCGCTGAACCCGATCACCGCGAGCACGGTGCCGATCAGCGGGTTGGCGATCGTCATCGCGGTCGCCGCGACCGGCAGCCGGCCCGAGGTGAACGCGAGCTGCTGCAGGATGACGCCGGTTGCCGTCCCGAGCGCTAATGCGTATCCAGGCCAGTCCGTCGCGGTGTAGACCACTCCGTGGTTGACCAGGTCGTTGGAGGTGAGCTTGATCGTGCTCGCGGTGGCCGCCAGGGAGACCCCGGCCGCGCTCGCGAGCAGCGTGGCCCGGATCGGTCCGCTGCGCAGTGCGCCGGCCAGGGCGAGCAGCACGACCAGGCCGGCCAGCGCGAACAGCAGGAGCAGCAGCCGGCCCCGGTGCGCCTCGGCCGCGCCACCGGCCGGGACCCCGCGGGCGGCGAGGAAGATCGCCAGCCCGACCGCGATCGTGCCGGCGCCGAGCCAGTCCCGCAGCCGCGGCCGGACCGCCGAGCCGATCCCGGCCAGCGGCAGCGTGAAGATCAGCGTGGTGACCTGCAGTGACTGCACCACCGACACCGATCCGAGGTTCAGCGCCGCGGCCTGCACGAAGAACGCGGTCGTGCCGAGCGCCCAGCCGAGGAACCAGACCCGCTGCGTGGCCATCAGCCGCAGCGCACGACCCGCCGCTCCGGCCTCCGCCCGCAGCCGGGCCGAGCGGTCCTCGGCGTCCGTGTCGACGGTCTGCGCGCTGCGCCACGCCGCCCGCTGCTGGAGGTACTCGGACAGCGCGTACAGGAACGCAGCGACCACCGCGAGAACGATGACGATGGCCAGCACATCTATGAGTGTGCTCAGAAACCGTGATTCGCGCTCGGCTGTATCCGTCACACGGCGTTTCGCGCGAGGTCGGGGAGACTGTTCGTCGTCTCGTCGGGGGTATGCCGGGGACGGAGTCCCCGCGACGGGAAGATTTGTCGGGACTGTGGAGTAAGCCAAGGTGATGGCGACGGTGCGGGCTGAGCCGAGCCGACCCCGGGTGCGGGTCGAGTTGGCGCTCGGCCTGCTCGTGTTCGCCTACTACCTCGTCGTCTCCCACCTCGGCGGCGCGTCCCGGGAGGCCAGGGCGATCGGCCACGCCGAGTCCGTGTACGGCCTGGAGAAGGCGCTCTGGCTGGACGTCGAGCCCCAGCTGAACAACGCGCTGCGCCCGCACCACACGCTGGTCGTGCTGGCCAACTACGAGTACGCGACGACGTACGTGGTCAGCGCGCTGGCGCTGCTGATCTGGCTGCTGGTGCGCCGGCCCGAGCAGTACCGGTCGGCCCGCAACTCGTTCCTGCTGCTCAACGTCGTTGCGATCACCTGCTTCGCGCTGTGGCCGACCGCCCCGCCGCGGCTGGTGCCCGGCCAGGGCTTCGTCGACACGGTCCGGCTCGGCCAGACCTGGGGGTCATGGGGCTCACCGGTCGGCGACCACGCCAACCAGCTGGCCGCGATGCCGTCACTGCACTTCGCCTGGGCGGTCTGGGTCAGCGTCGTGCTGGCCTGGATCGGCCACCACTGGTGGCTGCAGTCGGTCAGCGGTGTGCACGTCGCGATCACGTTCCTGGTCATCGTCGCGACCGGCAACCACTACGTGCTCGACGCGGCGGCCGGCTTCGTGCTGGCGGTGATCTGCGTGGCGGTGGTCGGCCGGCCGGCGCCGGGGACGACCAGGGTGCCGCCGGGGGACGCGTTCTTCCTGCACGTCGAGACGCCGGCGGCGCCGCAGGTGGTCGGCGGCGCCGTGCTGCTGTCCGCGCCGCCGTCGCTGGCCGCCCTGGAGGAGGTGCACCGGGAGGCGCTGACCGAGCTGCCGCGCTTCGACCAGCGGCTGACCCGCCGGTCGGTGCTGCACCACTGGCGCTGGCAACGGGTCGACGAGCTCGACTGGTCCTGGCACGTGGTCGACGCGCGCACTCTCGGGTTCGGCGGGCTGACCCTCGACGAGCTGGTCGGCCGGCTGGCGGCGACGCCGCTGCCGCGCGACCGGCCGATGTGGCGGATGGTCGGCGCCGAGCTGCCGGACGGCCGCGGTGCCGCCATCCTGCTCGCCCACCACGTCTGCGCGGACGGCGTCGGGCTGGTCACCGGTGCACTGTCGATCCTCAAGCCACGGTTCGAGGCGCACGGGCTGCTCGGTCCGGTCGCGCCGCCGCCGGGAACGCTGCGTACGGTCGCCGGGCTCGCCGGGCTGACCACCGACACGGTGCGCGGCCGGGGGCGGATGCGGCTCCCCACCGGAGCCGGCCACGAGTTCGGCACCCTGCACCTGCCGGTGGGCCGGGTCAGGGCGGCGGCCCGCCGGCACCGGGCCGGCGTGCCCGACCTGCTGCTCTCGCTGGTGGCCGGTGCGCTCGGCGAAGTCAGCGGCCGGTCCGGGCTGCTGCGGGTGTCGATGCCGCTGACCACCCGCCAGGCCGGCGGCCCGGCCGAGGGCAACCGCACCGGCACGATCCTGGTCGACGTGCCGGTCGCGCCGGGGGTCCGGCCGGCGCCGGCGATGCTGGCCGGCCGGGTCGCCGAGCTGACCGGCAGCGGCCGGACGGCCGCGGGCCAGCTGGTGCAGCGGCTGTTCGGCCTGCTCCCGGCGCCGCTGCACCGGCTCGTCGCCCGCCTCGTGTACGGGCGGGGCACCTTCGGCGCGATCGTGTCCTGCATGCCGGGTCCGCCGGTCCAGCTGACGCTCGGCGGGCCGCCGGTGGAGGCGGTGTTCCCGATGGTCCCGCTCGCGCCCGGCACCGCGGTCGCGGTCGGCACGCTGACCTGGAACGGTCGGCTGTGCGTCGGGATCGAGACCGATCCGGCGCTGGTGCCGGCGGCCGTGCTGGCCGCGGCCGTCGAGGCGCAGTTCGCCGCGGTCACCGACCGGTCGGCCGGTGCCGACCAGACCGCGGCCGCCGGCCAGCCGGGCGGCGACGACCGCGACAACCCGATGGCCCCGGCCTGAGCCGGGCGGTCAGCGAGCGGCGTCCGCGCCGCCGTCGTGTGGCGGTCCCCACGCGAGCGCGAGGGTCAGGCGCAGCCGGGTGTCCGGGTCGCCGTCCAGGTCCGGCCCGAACAACTCGCGCAGCTGCTTGAGCCGGTAGCGCACGGTCTGCGGGTGGACGTGCAGGTCGGCCGCCACCGCCGCGCGGTCGCCGCCGTACCGCAACCAGGCCGCGAGCGTCTGCTCCAGCCGGCGGCGGGCGGTCGGGCTGCATCCGTCCAGCGGGACGAGCACGCGCCGGCGCAGCGCCGTCAGCAGGTCGCGGTCGCGATGAACGATGATCGTGTCCAGATGCTCATCCACGAACAACGGATCGCCTGTCAGCACACCGTCTCGGCTCAGCCGTGAGGCCGTCTCGGTGATCCGCACCGCGCCGGGAAGGCGGTCGAGCGGCACGGTCGGCCCGACCACCGCCGGCACGCCGGCCAGCGTGGACGCCAACCGGTCGCGCTGTCCGGGCCCTGACGAGTCGGGCACGATCGCGCCCAGCAGGCTGCCCCAGCGCACCGGCAGGCTCTCCGGCCCGAGCCGGCGGAGCATCGCCGGCGCGGCCGGTTCGTCGGCGTGGACCAGGACCAGCGCCGCGGAGGCCGGCAGCCGCCAGCGGCAGGCAGCGGCCAGCTCGCGCACCGCGCCCGTGCTGGACCGGTCGGCCAGCAGCAGCTCGGCCAGCTCCTCGCGCTGCCGCTCCCGGCTCGATGCCTGCTCGGCGTGCTCGGCCACGTAGCCGTCCGCGGTGGCCGAGGCCAGCGCGTCGACCAGCACGAACATCTCGTCGGCCAGCGCGGCCAGGGTCTCGGCGGAGGCGCCGGCCGCGGTCGCGATCCGGCCGAGGTGCCGCCAGCCCACCCGGGCGGCCACCCGGTACGCCGCGAGCAGGTCGGACAGGTGCCGGCCCTCCCGATACTGGCCGGCGCCGACCTCGGTGAACAGCAGCGTCACCAGCTCCGGCAGCGGCTCGGACAGCTGGTCGACGGACTCACCGGCCTCCGCCCGGGCCACCAGCTCCAGGGTCGGCCCCTCGATCGCGCCGAGCACCTCGGACCGGTCCTCGTCGAGGAACTGCGCGAACGCCGGCCACTTGTCGCGGAAGAGCATCGCGATCTCGTCGAGCGCGTCCGGAAGCCCGGCCGCCAGAGCGGATCCGAGCTTGCTGGGGACGAGGGACGGTTCCAGTCGATCTCCCACAGTCGGCGGAATGCGCTGCGAACCCGAGGTTATGCCCGATGCCGCGGAATTTGTCACCCGGGCGCAAACACGGTAGGCCACCCTGACCCCGTCGGAGTAGAGAAGATCGGCACCGGAGGAGGCTCATAAGCGTGGAGGCAGAGCGGGTGGTGGAAGGTCGGGCCCACCCGGGGAGCCGGCAGAGCCGGCTGCGCCGGCAGGAGTCCGCGGAAAACTTCCCGGTCGCCCTGCGCGTCTTACCCGCTGCGGTGCGCGGTCATCTGCGCGCCGTGTACGACGTCGTCCGGGTGATCGACAACCTCGGCGACGACCCGGGGACGCCCGCGGACCGGCTGGCCGCGCTGGAGGCGTTCGGCGCCGACCTGGCCACGGTCTGGACCACCGGGCGCCCGCGCGACCCGGCGCTGGTCGCCCTCGTGCCCTCGGTGCGCGCGGTCGGGCTGGAACAGGGCGACCTCGCCGCGCTGGTCGAGGCCAACGTGCAGGACCAGCGGGTCACCCGCTACCGCACGTACGAGCAGCTGCGCGGATACTGCGCGCTCTCCGCCAACCCGATCGGCCGGCTGGTGCTGCAGGTCTTCGGCGTCTCCACCCCGGACCGGGTGGCGTTGTCCGACCAGGTCTGCGACGCCCTGCAGCAGCTGGAGCACTGGCAGGACGTGGCCGAGGACCTGCGGCGGGGCCGGATCTACCTGCCGGCCGAGGACCTGGAGCGGTTCGGGGTGACCGAGGCCGACCTGGCCGCGCCGGCGTCCTCGCCCGCGGTCGGCCGGCTGCTCGCGTTCGAGACCGCCCGGGCCCGCGCGCTGCTGGTCGCCGGCTCCCCGATCGTCGGCACGCTGCGCGGCTGGGCGCGGGTCGCGGTGGCCGGCTACGTCGCCGGCGGGCTGGCGGCGGCCGACGCGCTGGCCGGCCCCGGCGCCGACCCGCTGGTCGCCACCCCGACCGCGTCGAAGGTCCGCACCGCCCGGCACGCGCTGGTCGTGCTGGTCCGGGGGCGGGCCGCATGACCGGAGCCCGGCCGTTGCCCGGCCCCACCCAGGTGCAGGACGCGTACGAGGTGTGCGCGGCCATCACGAAGACCCAGGCGGCCAACTTCTCGTACGGGATCAGGCTGCTGCCGGCGTACAAGCGTGACGCGCTCTCGGCGGTGTACGCGCTGGCCCGGCGGATCGACGACATCGCCGACGGTGACGGCGCCCGGGAGCAGGTGCCGGCGGCGCGGCGGGCCGAGGAGCTCGACCGGCTGCGCGAGAAGATCCACGAGGCCAGCAGGGGGCCGGCGCCGTCGGACGACCCGGTGCTGGTCGCGGTGGCCGACGCGGCGAGCCGGCTGCCGATCCCGATGGGTGCGTTCGGCGAGCTCATCGACGGTGCCCTGATGGACGTCACCGGCCGGCGCTACCAGACCTTCGCCGAGCTGGAGGCGTACTGCCGGTGCGTGGCCGGCGCGGTCGGCCGGCTGTGCCTCGGCGTGTTCGGCTGCCAGCCGGACCCGGCCGCGCCCCGCTATGCGGACGCGCTCGGCATCGCCCTGCAGCAGGCCAACATCCTGCGCGACCTGCGCGAGGACCTGCTCAACGGCCGGGTGTACCTACCGGCCGAGGACCTCGACCGGTTCGGCGTGCGGCTGCGCATCGAGGGCGGCCGGCTGGCCGATCCGGACGGTTCGCTGGCCCGGCTGATCCGGTTCTCGGCCGAGCGGGCCCGGTCCTGGTTCGCCGACGGGCGCCGGCTGATCCCGCTGCTGGACTGGCGCAGCGCCGCCTCGGCCAGCGCGATGTCCGGCATCTACGCCGCGCTGCTGGACCGGATCGCGGCCGAGCCGTCGCTCGTGTACGGCGGGCGGCTGTCGCTCCCGGTGCGGGAGAAGGCCACGATCGCCGCCAAGGCACTGTCGGGGCTCGGCCGATGACCAGGGTGGGCGTCGTCGGCGGAGGCCTGGCCGGCATCACGGCGGCCCTCGACCTTGCCGCCGCCGGGCGCGAGGTCGAGCTGCTCGAGTCGCGGTCCTGGCTCGGCGGGCTGGCCTCCTCGTTCCGCCGCGGGGAGCTGACCGTCGACACCGGGCAGCACGTGTTCCTGCGCTGCTGCACCGCATACCGGGCTCTGCTCGACCGGCTCGGCGTGACCGCGCTGACCACGCTGCAGCCCCGGCTGGACATCCCGGTGCTCGGTCCCGGCGCGCGGCCGGCCCGGCTGCACCGCGACCCGCTGCCGGCGCCGCTCCACCTGGCCCGCGCGCTGCTCGGCTACCGGGTGCTGCACCCGGCCGAGCGGGTCTCCGCGGCCAGGGCCACGCTCGCGCTGGGCACGGTCGACCCCGCCGACCCGGCGTCCGACGCGGTGACGTTCGGCAGCTGGCTGACCGCCCACGGTCAGAGCCAGCGGTCGATCGCCGGCCTGTTCGACCTGATCGGCGTGGCGACCCTCAACCTGCCGGCCGCCGAGGCCACGCTGTCGCTCGCCGCGAAGGTCTTCCGTACCGGGCTGCTCGAGGACCCGTCGGCCGGCGACCTCGGCTGGTCTCGGGTACCCCTCGGCCGGCTGCACTCCGAGGCGACCGCGGCGGCGCTGGCCGCGGCCGGGGTGACCGTGCGGCTGTCCGCCCGCGTCCGCGCACTGGATCGAACTGGAGAGGAGTGGCGGTTGGTGCTCGACACGGACTCGATCGCGGTGGACCAGGTGGTCCTCGCCGTGCCGCCGCCGGCGGCCGAGGCGCTGCTGCCCGGGGGCGGCACGCACGCACCGGCCGGCTGGGCCGAGCGACTCGGCGCCTCCCCGATCGTCAACGTGCACGTCCGGTACGACCGGCCGGTCACCGGGCACCCGTTCTTCGCCGCCGTCGGGTCGCCGGTGCAGTGGGCCTTCGACCGGACCGAGGGCAGCGGCGCCGGCACCGGGCAGTATCTCGCCGTCTCGCTGTCGGCCGCGGGCCGCGAGGTGGACGAGCGGGCCGCCGACGTGGTCCGCGAGATCGTCCCGGCGCTGGCCGCGCTGCTGCCGGCGGCCCGGGACGCGACGGTGCTCGACAGCTGGGTGACCCGGGAGCGCACCGCGACGTTCCGGCAGGCGCCGGGCAGCGCCGCCCTCCGCCCGCCGGCCGACTCCGGGGTGCCGGGGATCGCGCTCGCCGGGGCGTGGACCGACACCGGCTGGCCGGCGACGATGGAGAGCGCGGTCCGCTCCGGCCACGCCGCTGCCGAGACGCTGCTGGCGCAGCCGGCCGTAGCGAAGGTGGCACAGTGACCGCCGTGGCCGAGCTGGTGAGCGTCGGTCCCGCGCTGCGGGCGGCGGTGGACCGGCTCGAGCCGAACACCTGGGCGATCGCGGCGTACCACTTCGGCTGGGTGGACGCCGCCGGCCGGCCGTCCGGCTCCGACGTCACCGGCGGCGGCAAGGGGGTGCGGGCCCGGCTGGCGCTGCTGTCCGCGCGGGCCGCCGGCGCGCCGGCCGAGGTCGGGCTGCCCGGCGCGGTCGCGGTCGAGCTGCTGCACAACTTCTCGCTCGTGCACGACGACGTGATGGACGGCGACCTGCAGCGCCGGCACCGGCGCACGGTCTGGGCGGTCTTCGGCGTGCCGGCGGCGATCCTCACCGGCAGCGCGTTGCAGTCGCTGGCGCTCGAGGTGGTGCTCGACCCGCCGACGCCGACCGGCGCGGCGGCAGCCGACCTGCTCGGGCGCACCACCCGGGCGCTGATCGGCGGCCAGTTCGAGGACCTCGCCTTCGAGCGGCGGGAGTCGGTGACCGTGGCGGAGTGCCTGGCCATGGCCGCGGGCAAGACCGGCGCGCTGGTGTCCTGCAGCGCGGCCGTCGGGGCGGTGCTGGCGGGTGCGCCGGCGGACACGATCGCCGCGCTGGAGGCGTACGGGGAGCGGGTCGGGCTGGCGTTCCAGCTGGAGGACGACCTGCTCGGCATCTGGGGCGACCCGGCGGTCACCGGCAAGCCGGCGCTGGCCGACCTGCGGGCCCGGAAGAAGTCCCTGCCGGTCGCCGCCGCGCTCGCGACCGGCGGCCCGGCCGCCGCCCGGTTGCGCGACTGGCTGGCCACCCCGGCACCGCCGCCCGACCGCACCGTCGACGACCTGGCCGAGTTGCGCGAGATCGCCGGGCTGGTCGAGGAGGCCGGCGGACGGGCGTGGGCGGCGGCCGAGGCCCGTCGCCAGGTGGTGCTGGCCGAGCAGGCGCTGTCCGACGCGCCGGTCGAGCCGGCCGCCGCCACCGAGCTGGTCGCGCTGGCCCGGTCGCTGCTGGGGCGGTCGGCGTGACCGCGACGGCGGAGCCCGACGACCTTGACCGGCCGGGCGGCCTCGGCACCGAGGTCGCGACCGGGCGGCCGGTCGACGCGGCGATCGGGGCGGCGGTCGCGCACCTGTGCGGCCTGCAGGACGAGGTCGGCTGGTGGAAGGGCGACCTCGAGACCAACGTGACCATGGACGCCGAGGACCTGCTGCTCCGGCACGTGCTGGGCATCCTGGAGCCGGACGACACCGCCCGGGCGGCCCGGTGGATCCGCTCCCAGCAACGGGCCGACGGCAGCTGGGCGACGTTCGGCGGCGGGCCCGCCGACCTGTCCACCACCGTGGAGGCCTGGGTCGCGCTGCGGCTGGCCGGCGACCCGGCGGAGGCCGCGCACATGCGGGCCGCGGCCGAGTTCGCGCGGTCGAAGGGGGGCGTCGCGGCCACCCGGGTGTTCACCCGGATCTGGCTGTCGCTGGTCGGGCTGTGGTCGTGGGACGACGTGCCGACCATCCCGCCGGAGATCGTGCTGCTGCCGCGGTGGGTGCCGCTGAACATCTACGACTGGGCGTGCTGGGCCCGGCAGACGATCGTGCCGCTCGCGGTCGTGTCGAGCCTGCGGTCGGTATGCCCGGTGCCGTTCGGCATCGCCGAGCTCGACGCCGGCCCGCGCCGGCGCACCGGCCGGCCGTCCGGCTGGGACCGCGCCTTCGGCGTGCTGGACAAGGCGGTCAAGGCGTACGGGCGGCACCCGGTGCGCCCGCTGCGCGCGCACGCGGTGCGCAAGGCCGAGCGCTGGATCCTCGACCGGCAGGAGGCCGACGGGTCCTGGGGCGGCATCCAGCCGCCGTGGGTCTACTCACTGATCGCGCTGCGGCTGCTCGGGCACCGGCTGGACTCGGGCCCGGTCCGGGCCGGGCTGGACGGGCTCGACGCGTTCACGGTCCGGGTCGACCGGGTGCCGTGGGCGCCGCTGCCCACCGGGCCGGACGACCCGTCCGGGACTCCGGCGGCGACCGCGGCGTTCACCGAGCCCGAGGACGGGCCGGTGCGCTGGCTGGAGGCCTGCCAGTCGCCGGTGTGGGACACCGCGCTGGCGCTGATCGCGCTGCTCGACGCCGGGGTGCCGGCGTCCCACCCTGCCGTCCGCCGGGGCACCGACTGGCTGCTCGGCGAGGAGATCACCGGCGCCGGTGACTGGGCGGTACGCCGGCCCCGGCTCGCCCCGGGCGGCTGGGCGTTCGAGTTCGCCAACGACCTCTACCCGGACGTCGACGACACCGCGGAGGTCGTGCTCGCGCTGCGGCGGGCCGCGGCGGGCCACCCCGAGCCCGAGCGGGTGCACGCGGCCGCCGACCGCGGTGCCGCCTGGGCGGTGGGGATGGCCAGCAGCGACGGCGGCTGGGGTGCGTTCGACGCGGACAACACCAGGGAGCTGGTCCGCAAGCTGCCGTTCTGCGACTTCGGCGCGGTGATCGACCCGCCGTCGGCGGACGTCAGCGCGCACATGGTGGAGATGCTCGCGCACAGCCCCGGGGTGGCGCGCGACCGCGGGATCGACTGGCTGCTGCGGGCACAGGAGAAGGACGGCTCCTGGTTCGGCCGGTGGGGCGTCAACCACGTGTACGGCACCGGCGCGGCGGTGCCGGCCCTGGTGGCGGCGGGGATCCCGGCGCACGGGCCGGTGATCCGGCGGGCGGTGCGCTGGCTGGAGGAGCACCAGAACCCGGACGGCGGCTGGGGCGAGGACATCCGCTCGTATACCGACCCGCGGTGGATCGGGCGCGGCACCTCGACCGCGTCGCAGACCGCGTGGGCGCTGCTCGCGCTGGTCGCCGCCGGCGCACTCACCGGTGCGGCCGAGCGCGGGGTCGACTTCCTGGTCCGGACCCAGCGGGCGGACGGCACCTGGGACGAGCCGCAGTTCACCGGGACCGGGTTCCCCGGCGACTTCTCCATCAACTACCACCTCTACCGGCTGGTGTTCCCGCTGTCCGCGCTCGGCCGGTACGCGGAGGCGACCCGGTGAGGATCGTCGCCCCGCTCCGCGTCGAGGCGCTGGCCGTCGGCGGGACCCGCATCGGGCTGCGGGCCCGGCGGCTGCCGCCCGGCGACCGGCTGGTGTTGGCCGGGGTCGCCGGCGCGGTCGTCCCCGGTCTCGCGCCGGGCGACATCGTCGTCGCCGACCGCGTGCTCCTGAGCCCGACCCTGCCGCCGGAGCCGCCCGGTCCGGCGGATCCGACCGATCCAGCGGACCCGGCCGACCCGGCCGATCCGCTCGACCCGGCCGACCGAGCCGACCCGGCCGACCCGGCCGATCCGCTCGACCCGACCGACCGAGCCGACCCGGCGGACGGGGCGGACCGGGCGGACCGGGCGGACCCGGCCGATCCGGTGGATACAGCCGACCCGGTGGACCCAGCCGATCGAGCCGACCCGGTGGATCCCGCCGATCCGGTCCGTTCGGGTGATCCCACACGTTCGGGCGATCCCACGCGTTCGGGCGAGCCTGCGCGCTCGGGTCCAGCGACGGGCGGGGGCGAGGTGATGTTGCCCGGGGCGGCCGAGCTGGCGAAGGCGCTGCGGATCGCCGGGCTGACGGTGCACCTCGGCCCGGTCGGCGGCGCGGACGAGCTGGTCACCGGGCCGGCCCGGACCGCCTGGGCGGAGCGCGGCGCGATCGCCGTCGACATGGAGTCCGGCGTGGTCGCCCGGACCGGCCGGCTGGGCGCCGTGGTCCGGGCGATCGTCGACACCCCCGCACACCCGCTGGTGTCGCTCGGCACACTGCCCCGCGGCTCCCGCGCGCTGCGCGCACTGCGGCGCGCAGCCCCGATCCTGTCGGCCTGGGCCGCTGGCCAGGGCGACGCCGATGTCCGCGAGCGGCAGGCCGCGCACGTCGTTGACATCACCATCACCATGCCGAGAGAGGTCGAGAACTCGTGAGCATGCCGCTGCGCCAGTCGATGCGACTGGGTGCATACCTGGCCAAGCAGAAGATCAAGCGGGTGGAGAAGTTCCCGCTGCTGGTCGAGCTCGAGCCGCTGTTCGCCTGCAACCTGAAGTGCGCCGGCTGCGGCAAGATCGAGCAGCCGCACGACGTGCTCAAGAAGCGGATGCCGGTCGAACAGGCGGTCGCGGCCGTGCTGGAGTCCGGCGCACCGATGGTGTCGATCGCCGGCGGGGAGCCGCTGATGCACAAGCAGATCGACGAGATCGTGCGGCAGTTGCTGGACCGCAACAAGATCGTCTTCCTGTGCACCAACGCGGTGCTGCTGCCCAAGCACATCGACAAGTTCAAGCCGCACCGGAACTTCGCCTGGATGGTGCACATCGACGGCCTGCGCGACCGGCACGACGAGTCGGTCCGCAAGATCGGCGTGTTCGACCAGGCGGTGGCCTCGATCAAGGAGGCCAAGGCGCGCGGCTTCCGGGTCATGACCAACACGACCTTCTTCGACACCGACACGCCGAACGACGTGATCGAGCTGCTGGACTACCTCAACGACGACCTCGGCGTGGACAACATGCAGATCAGCCCGGGGTACGCGTACGAGCGGGCGCCGGACCAGGAGCACTGGCTGGGCACCGAGCAGACCAGGGCGCTGTTCAAGGCCGCGTTCGGCGAGGGCCGGCGGAAGAAGTGGCGGCTGAACCACTCGCCGCTGTTCCTCGACTTCCTCGAGGGCAAGCGCGAGTTCGAGTGCACGCCGTGGGGCATCCCGTCGTACTCGCTGCTGGGCTGGCAGCGGCCGTGCTACCTGCTCGACGACGGGTACGCGGAGACGTACAAGGAGCTGATCGAGACCACCGACTGGGACGCGTACGGCCGGGGCCGGGACCCGCGGTGCTCGAACTGCATGGCGCACTGCGGGTACGAGCCGACGGCGGTGCTGGCCACGATGGGCTCGCTGCGCGAGACGATCCGCGCCGCCGGCGTCATGGCTTGACGGGCGGCCGTCCGGCGGTGCGGCTCAGCTGAACCGGCGGGCCAGGGCGCGGTAGGTCCTGGGGGCGGCTGCCGAGAGCCGGGCCGGGAACGCCAGCCAGCGTGGCTCGACCCGGCGCTCGCGGCCGGTCGCGATCGCCTCGACCACCGCCTCGGCGACCCGGGACGGCGGGATCGGCCGCGGGAAGCGGCGGTCGTACGGGACGCCGCGGGCGACGAAGAAGCCGGTGGCGACCGCGCCCGGCGCGACCGTCGACACGGTCACGCCGTCGGTCTCCTCGCGCAGCAGGGTCGCGAATGTCTCCAGGCCGGCCTTGGTCACCGAGTAGACGGTCTCGCCGGGCACGCCGACCAGGCCCGCGATCGAGGTGACGAGCACCAGCGCACCGGGCCGGCGCAGCACCGGCAGCGCGGCCCGGGCCAGCAGCATCGGCGCCCGCAGGTTGACGTCGACCAGCTCGGTGATCCGGGCCGGGTCCATGGCGGCGAACTCGCCGGCCCAACCGAGACCGGCGTTGGCGACGACCGCGTCCAGCCGGCCATGCCGGTCGACGGCCGCGGCCACCAGCGCGGGCGCGGCGGCCGGGTCGGCCGCGTCGGCCACCACGGTGGAGGAGGCGGCCACCTCGGCCAGCGCGGTCTCGTCCCGTCCCGCGGCGACCACCACCGCCCCCCGCCGGGTCAGCGCCGCACAGGTGGCCGCGCCGATGCCGCGCGACGCGCCGGTGACGAGCACCACCCGCCCGGCCAGTTCCACCGGGGACCGCCGGACGGCGCCGGGTCTCAACCCTGGATCGGGGCGGGACCGCCGGCGGAGACCGAGAGGCGGATGCCGTTGCGCCGCAGCGAGCGCCAGCCCCAGGCAGTGCACACGGCGACCGCGAGCACGGTCAGCAGCGGGCTCAGCAGGCCGCGGGCCCACAGCCCCGCGTCCACGCCGCGATGCAGGAAGCCGAGGTTGAGCGCGACGTCGATGATCCGGGAGAAGCCCCAGATCACCGCGACCTCGGTGAACATCCGCCGCACCCCGCGCTTGTCCAGGATGTCCGCCGGCACGTGCACGAAGTCGCGCGCCAGCCGCAGCGTGATCGGCCGGCCGAACGCGGCGCTGCCCAGGAACAGCAGCGCCATCACCACCGAACCCAGCACCGGTTGCAGCAGGTAGATCAGGATGCTGCCGGAGGCCAGCGCGATCGCCGCCTTCACCGCCAGCGCGGCGGAGCCGAGCAGCAGGGTGCCGGGCAGCCGGCGGTCCACGTACCAGCGGAAGGTGATCGCCAGCGCGCACCAGCCGACCGCCACCAAAATGCTTCGCGTCGTGCCGATGATGTGGAGCAGTATTGCCAGCAGCACCGTCGGCACGACGACGGCTTCGAGAAGGAGCCGGAAGGCGCGCACGACCGTGGCCCGAAGACCGTGGATCTCCAGCACGTCGGAGTGCCGGGAGCGGTCTCTCGGTGGTGCCATCAGGCCTCCAGCGGGTCGTGAGGTGCGGCCATAGTGGCACAGGTCCCCGGTGATCCCGATCCGTTCCGGCGCCCACCCTGAAGACGTGTGGGCCTCCATCATCGTTTCCCCATCGGGCACATTTCCTCACCCAATTCGGGGGGTGAGCAGGGGGTAGTTGCCATCCGTATCGATGAAGTACGCGGTCCGGGCCGCGGCACCGCTGGGAAAAGTTCACCCGATCGGCCGTGCCGGGTGCGAACGGACCGGGGGCGAGGGTGCGCGCGGGGTGAGCGTTCCGGCCCCGCGGAACCGGCTCCGTCGTCCGGAATCGACCGATCCGAGCCCGTGCCGACCGTGGCTGCCGGCGGGTCGGGGCGGGTCCGGCGAACGGCGGCGCCCGGCCCGGCGGCCGGCCGGCCCCGCGGCGGCCCGGCGGGAAGACGCGTTAACAGACGGAGCTGAGCCGGCCGGCCGGGAGACGCGCTAGCGGACGGAGCTGAGCCGGCCGGCCAGGAACGCCCGCTCGGCCGCGTTGCTGGCCAGCTCCAGCGCCCGCTCGTACTCGACCGCCGCCTCGTCGGGCCGGCCCAGCCGGACCAGCAGGTCGGCCCTGGTCGCGTGGAACAGGTGGTACGCGGGCAGCTCCAGCCGGTCGATCTCGGCCAGCCCGGCCGCCGGCCCGTGCACCTCGGCTACCGCGACGGCCCGGTTCAGCGCCACCACCGCGGTCGGCGCGACCGCGGTCAGCTGGTCGTACAGGGCCAGGATCTGTCCCCAGTCCGTGTCGGCTGCGGTCGGCGCGTCCGAGTGCACGGCCGCGATCGCGGCCTGGATCTGGTAAGGCCCGGGGCGGTTGCGGCGCAGGCAGGCCCGCACGATCGCCTGGCCGGTCGCGATCAGCTCGCGGTTCCACAGCGAGCGGTCCTGGTCGGGCAGCAGCACGATCGTGCCGTCCGGCGCGGTCCGGGCCGGCCGGCGGGACTCGGTCAGCAGCAGCAGCGCGAGCAGGCCCGCGACCTCGGGCTCGTCCGGCATCAGCCCGGCAAGCTCGCGGGCGAGGCGGATCGCCTCGGCGCACAGGTCCGCTCGGACCAGGTCCGCACCGGCGCTGGCCGCGTAGCCCTCGTTGAAGACCAGGTAGAGCACGGCCAGCACGAACGGCAGCCGGTCCGGCAGCTGCGCCTCGGTCGGGATCCGGTACGGGATCCCGGCGTCCTTGATCTTGCGCTTGGCCCGGACGATCCGCTGCGCCATCGTCGCCTCCGGGACCAGGAAGGCCCGGGCGATCTCCGGGGTCTCCAGGCCGCCGAGCAGACGGAGGGTGAGCGCCACCTGGGACGCCGGCGCCAGGGCCGGGTGGCAGCAGGTGAAGATCAACCGCAGCTGGTCGTCGCGCACGGGTCCCACCTCCTGCGGTTCGTCGGGTTGGTGCAGCAGCGCCGCCTGCGCGTGCTTGTCCTCGCGGGCCGACTCCCGGCGGAGCCGGTCGATGGCCTTGTTGCGGGCGGTGGTGACGATCCAGGCGCCCGGGTTCGGCGGCAGGCCGGCGGCCGGCCACCGCTCCACCGCGACGGCGAACGCCTCCTGGACCGCCTCCTCGGCGAGGTCGATGTCGCCGAGGACGCGCACCAGGGTGGCCACGCACCGGCCGTACTCCTGCCGGTAGACCTCGGCCACCCGGTCCGGGTCGGTCATCGGGCCGTCTCCCTCGTCGTCGCCTCGCTGCCGGTGCCCCGGGTCGGAGGTCCTCGCACCGTGTCCCGGCGCCCGGACGGCGACCGGCGACGTTGGCGTCCGGGCGCCGCCGGGATCACCGGGAACCGGCACGGAACCTCTGACCCGCGACACTAGGCCGTGGGCTCGTCCTGGAACGGCCGCACCTCGACGGGCGCCCGGCAGGCGACCGTGGCCTTGCGCGCCCAGTCCAGCGCCTCGTCCAGGTCGTTGGCCCTGATCACCCAGAAGCCGCCGAGCTGCTCCTTGGTCTCCACGTACGGGCCGTCGGTCAGCATCGGCTGGCCCTTCTCGACCCGGACGACCGTCGCGTCGGACGGGTCGGTGAGGCCGCCGCCGAACACCCAGGCGCCGGCGGCCATCATCGCCTGGTTGACCTTGTCGACGTCGTCGAACATCTCCTGCATCACGTCGGGCGGGGGCATGTCGTCGACGGCGCCGTGCACCGACAGCAGGTACTGCTTCATGGTTCGTCTCCCTACTCGGTTGGCCAGATCTTTGCAGTTCGTGGTTCTCACTCCGGCTACGAAGGCCCGCCCGCCGGATCGACACCTCGGCGGAAGAATCTTCGCCCGCTGCCAGAATCGCGGCGTGGACATCGACGCCGGCTTGTTCTCGCCGGTCTCCGCCGGCACCGAGGTGAGCGCGCTGACCTCGGACCGGGCCTACCTGCAGGCGCTGCTCGACGCCGAGGCGGCGCTGGCCCGGGCGCAGGCCCGGCTGGGCGCGGTCCCCGCCTCCGCCGCCGCGGCGATCACCGCGGCGGCCCGGACCGACCGGGTGGACCTGACCGCGGTGGCCGAGCGGGCGCGCGGCGGCGGCAACCCGGTGATCCCGCTCCTGTCGGAGCTGACCGCGGCGGTCGACCCCGCCGCGAGCGGATATGTCCACAGTGGAGCGACGAGCCAGGACATCGTGGACACCGCGCTGATGCTGGTGTCCCGGCGGGCGCTGCGGGTGATCGGTGCCGACCTGGACCGCACCGCGGCCGCGCTGGGCCGGTTGGCGGCCGCGCACCGGGACACGCCTGCGGTCGGCCGGACGCTGACCCAGCACGCGGTTCCGACCACGTTCGGGCTGCGGGCGGCCGGCTGGTACGAGCTGGCCGCCGCTGCGGCCGGCCGGGTCGACGCGCTGGCCTGGACGCTGCCGGTCTCGCTCGGCGGTGCCGCCGGAACGCTGGCCGGTTACGTCGAGCAGGCCAGGCTGCGGTCGGTCGTGGCCGACGACCCGGCGCCGTTCGTGGACGGGCTGGTGACCGCGTACGCGGCCGAAGCCGGGCTGGCCGAGCCGGTGCTGCCGTGGCACACGCTGCGGCTGCCGGTGGCCGACCTCGGCGCGACCCTGGCGGTGGTCACCGGGGCGGTCGGCAAGTTCGCGGTCGACGTGCTCGGCATGGCCAGGACCGAGGTCGGTGAGGTGGCCGAGCCGGCGGGCGAGGGCCGGGGCGGCTCGTCGGCGATGCCGCAGAAGCGCAACCCGGTGCTGGCCACGCTGATCCGGTCGGCGGCGCTGCAGGTGCCGGCGCTCGCCTCGGTGCTGGCGCAGTCGATGCTGGCCGAGGACGAGCGGCCGGCCGGGCCGTGGCAGGCCGAGTGGCAGCCGCTGCGGGACTGCCTGCGGCTGGCCGGCGGGGCGGTGGCGGCCGCGGCCGAGCTGGCAGAGGGACTGGTGGTGTTCCCCGACCGGCTGCGGGCGAACCTCGAGCTGACCGGCATGGCGGTCGTCTCGGAGCGGCTGGCCGCGGTGCTCGGCGCGGCCCTGGGGAAGTCGGCGGCGCGGGACGTGCTGGCCAGGGCCACCGCCGAGGCGGAGCGCCTCGACCGGCCGGCGGCCGAGCTGCTGGCCGAGGCGCTGGCCGCCGAGGACGGGATCGACCTGACCGGGGCCGAGCTGTCCGCGTTGCTCGACCCGGTGCGCTACCTCGGCGCGGCCGGGCACCTGGTCGACCGCGCCCTGGGCCGGCGCGACGGCTGAGCCGCCGGCCGGTCGACCGCTGGCACCGGCCGTCGGCCGCTCGCGCTGCCGGCCGTCGGCCGCTCGCGCTGCCCGCCGTCGGCCACTCGCGCTGCCCGCCGTCGGCCACTCGCGCTGCCGGCCGTCGGCCGCTCGCGCCGGCCCGGCCGTCGGCCACTCGCGCTGCCGGCCGTCGGCCGCTCGCGCCGGCGGGCCGGCACCGGCCACTCCTGACCGCGCCACGTCCTGGACTAGCGTGGCCTGGTGACCCAGTGGGACCTCGAGGTGCTGGCCGCCGAGTTGCGCCGGCGCAGCGACGACCTCTCGCTCTACGCCGGGTTCCTGCTCAGCACGCTCTCGTCCGCGCTGCCAGCCGAGCTGGTCGACGTGGAGCGCAAGGGCAGCGTGCTCGGGCGGCTGCGCGGGGCCGAGGCGCCGGTCGTCGCCGCCACCGTCCGGCTCGGCGACCAGGGCTTCACCCTGCGCCGGGAGCGGGTGGGCGCGCCGGCGGTGGCCACGATCCGGCACGAGTCCGGCGGGATCGCGCTGCGGACCGAGACCGTCGACCTCGACGAGTGGTCGCACCGGCTGGCGGCCGCCCTGGGCGCGTACGCGGACCGGCACGCCGGGGCGGCCGAGGCGCTGCGCCGGTTCACCCTGCCGGAAGCCCCGTGAGCTTCACCAGCAACCTCACCGTCGCCGAGCACCACGCGATCCGCTCGGTCGGGTTCACCCCGGTCGGCCAGGTGCTCGGCAGCTGCGTGTACGTGGTCGGCTGGACCGGCGCCTGGAACTGCGGCCTCGGCTACGGCTGGGGCCGGGGCGGCGGCTCGGCCGGCCGCTGGACCGGCGGCTCCGGCGGGTTCGCCGGCGGCGGCACGCCGGGCGGCGGCATCGCCGGCGGCAGCTACGGCGGCTACGGCTGGGGCCAGGGGATGGCCCGCACCGTCGAGGCGCCCGGCCTGCGCGACGCGCTCTACGCCGCCCGCGGTGCGGCGATGGAGCGGATGCGGGCCGAGGCGGCGCAGGTCGGCGGCGACGGCGTGGTGGCAGTGCGGCTGACCGTGGCCCCGTTCCAGGGCATCGGGACGGAGTTCCGGGCGATCGGCACGGCCGTCCGGGCCGACGGCGACGTGCACCCGGCCCGGCCGTTCACCTCGGACCTTTCCGGGCAGGAGTTCGCCCAGCTGATCGCCGCGGGCTGGGTGCCGGCCGCGCTGCTGCTCGGCATCGCGGTGATGGTCCGGCACGACGACTGGCGGTCCCAGCCCGGTAGCTGGTCGTGGACCAACCAGGAGGTCGTCGGCTACACCGACGTCACCGCCGCGGCCCGGTCGTCAGCCCGCAGCCGGCTCGCCGCCGACACCGCCCGGTTCGGCGACGGCGCCACCGCCGTCGTCCGGGACATGAGCCTGCGGATCCGCCGGCGCTCCTGCGCGGCCGGCAACGACGCGCACGACCACGTCGCCGAGGCGATGGTGGTCGGCACCGCGATCGTCCCGTTCCGGCACCGGGGCGGGAACGCCCCGGCTCCGCCACTGCCCGTGCTGCGCCTCTCCGGGAGGACACCGTGACCGATCCCGCCGCCGTCGGCCTGCCCCAGGACGCGATGACCAGGCTGGCCGAGCTGCAGCCGGGCCGCCCGGGCAGCATCTTCACCTCGGACCTCACGGTGAACGAGTTCCTGCTGCTGCGGCAGGCCGGGTTCCGCCCGCTCGGGCTCGTGCTCGGCACCTCCGTCTACCACGTCGGCCTGCAGGTCGGCCGGTGGAGCAAGAACCAGGAGATGGACGTGCTGTCGCAGGCGATGTACCACGCCCGGGAGCTGGCGATGACCCGGATGGAGGCGGAGGCGGACGTGCTCGGCGCGGACGGGATCGTCGCGGTCCGGCTCGCGGTCGAGCTGAAGGAGTGGGGCTCGGACATCGCCGAGTTCCTCGCCGTCGGCACCGCGGTGAAGGCCGAGGCGGGTGGCGACTGGCGCAACAACCGCAACCAGCCGTTCACCTCCGACCTGTCCGGCCAGGACTTCTGGACGTTGCTGCAGACCGGCTACGCGCCGCTCGGCATGGTGATGGGCACCTGCGTCTACCACGTCGCGCACCGGTCGCTCGGCAACGTGCTGTCGAACATCGGCCAGAACACCGAGCTGCCGCAGTTCACCCAGGCCCTCTACGACGCCCGGGAGCTGGCGATGGAGCGGATGCAGCGGGAGGCCGAGGCGCTCGCCGCCGAGGGCATCGTCGGGGTGCAGCTGTCCCAGCACAACCACGCCTGGGGCGGGCACACCACGGAGTTCTTCGCGGTCGGCACGGCGGTCCGGCCGATCCGCCCGGACCACGTCGTGCCGGCTCCGCAGCTCGTCCTCGGCCTGGAGCGCTGACCCGCCCGGCGGCCGGGGCGCTGTCCGGTCAGCTCGCCTCGGACAGGTGGGCGACCAGAGCGGCGCGGAACTCCTCCGGCCGGTCGAGGTGCGGCCCGTGCCCCGACCCCTCCAGGGTGACCTCCCGGTAGCGGCCGCCGCCGGCCGCGTACGCGTCGAGCACCGCGCGGGTCTGGCCGATCATCGGCTGGGCCGGGTACCGGTCCGGGCCCGGCCAGCCGGGGACCGCGCCGAGCGCGCCGAGCTGGGCCAGGTCGTAGAGGGACGTGTCGGAGACGATCACGTCGGCGGTGCCGCGGATCCACAGCACCGGCGGCTTCGGGTCCACAGTGGACAGGCTGTCGAGCCGGAGGTGGGTGGGCGCGAGCGTGTTGAGCACGCCGCGGTCGCCCGGCGCCGTGCCGGGCCAGGTCTCGACCGCCCTGGCGGTGCCGGGGTAGAAGTCGTCGCCGACGCGGGTGGACAGCATCGACTCGACGAACGCGTCCAGCGGCTCGGGCACGCACGGCGGGGCGACGTAGTGGGCCAGCAGCACGTTACGGGGCGAGAGCGGCGAGTCGGTGCCGCGGTCGCCGGCCGCGAGCCGCTGCACGAACTCCGGGTTGGCCGTGCCGCCGCCGGTGCCGGCGCCGTCCGGCTCGACCAGCGTGCCGTCCGTGCCGCTGGTGCCGCCGAACCCGTACGGCGAGACCGGCGCGACCAGCGTGAGCGACGCGATCCGCTCGGGCGCGTCGATGACCGACTGCATGGCCACGCCGCCGCCGAGGCTCCAGCCGACCAGGTGGACCCGGTCCAGCCCGAGCTCGTCGAGCAGCGCGGCGACGTCGTCCGACCAGTCCCGCACGCCGCGGGTCGCGTCCACCGGGACGGCGTCGGTGTCGCCGAACCCGCGCAGGTCCACCGCCAGCGGCCGGTACGGCGCCGGCAGGGCGAGCATCGTCGGCTGCCAGAACAGGCTGGAGGACACGTTGCCGTGCACGAACAACACCGGTGGCCCGTCGCCGCGCCCGGTCTCCAGCACGTTCTGGGTCAGCCGGGCGGTCGGCACCCGGCGGGCCGCGATGCCGGCCATCAGCGCCGTCACCGCGCGCTCCAGCCGCCGTCGAGCACCAGCGAGCTGCCGTTGACGAACGAGGCCGCGTCCGAGCAGAGGTAGGCCACCGCGGCGGCCACCTCGGCCGGCTCGATCAGCCGCTTGATCGCCGGCTCGGTGAGCATGATCTTCTCGACCACCTCGTCCTCGGCGATGCCGTGCGTGCGCGCCTGGTCGGCGATCTGGTTCTCGACCAGCGGCGTGCGCACGTACGCCGGGCAGACCGTGTTCGAGGTGACCCCGCGCGGCCCGCCCTCCAGCGCCAGC
>Ga0207643_10000129_pt1 | contig 51178 bp, 43 predicted proteins | sample KBSMisM62_FD_184313 | JGI IMG/M metagenome (GOLD analysis project Ga0207643, IMG submission 184313) | Miscanthus rhizosphere microbial communities from Kellogg Biological Station, Michigan, USA - KBS Miscanthus M6-2 (SPAdes) (version 2) | ecosystem: Host-associated > Plants > Roots >... | reverse complement strand
AAACAGCCAGTTCGTCGTCCTCATCGACGGGCGTGGAAAAGCCTGTCGTCGGTGAGACACCGGCCACCAAGAATGTTGAGGCGACTCCACCTCCGATCGAGGCCGCTCCCGTAGAAGGGGAGGAGCGCGAACGGGAAATCGTCGTCGACACAAGGACTGTGCAGGCGGTCCTGACGAACCGTGGCGGACGGGTGCTGCACTGGCGGCTCAAGGCTTTTCGCGACCAGAGTGGCAACCTCGTCGATCTCGTGCCGACGAATGTTCCCGAGGACCAGCCACGTCCGTTCTCTCTCCTTATCGATGACGCGGGTCTGAGTCAACGCATGAACGGCGCGCTTTATCGCGTGAGCGGGGACACCGACGGACACGTCGATGCGACGAAACAAGGGGCACAAGTTACCTTCGAGTTTGAGGGTGCGAACGCTCTTCGGGTGCGCAAGGAGTTTTCATTTGCGCCTGACAACTATGTCGTGACGTTCTCGGTGTCGGCGACTGACGGCACCCGCGTGCTGCAGCCAGCGATCGCCTGGGGACCCGCGCTCGGAGACGCAGGAGCGATTGCGGCGGGCGGCAGCTACTTCACCGGGAATTACACGCAGCCGCCTGAGGCCATTTTCCATCGCGACGGCAGCGTTGAACGCGTTCGCGCCGACAAACTCGGCGATCAAGGAGCACCCGAAGGCCAGTTTCGATTCGCTGGCGTCGACGACCATTACTTCATCGCCGCCGCTATAGATCCCGGCCAGGCGCACTTGCAATATCAATCGTTGACGCTTCCGGGTCCTGGCGACACGAAGCGTCAGCTTCTGTCGCACACGCTCCGTCCCGCACAGCCAATCGAACGTGTGCGTTTCTTCGTCGGACCGAAACAGTTCGACGTACTTCAGCCGGTCGACCCCGAGTTCACCAAGGCGATCAACTTCGGCATGTTCAGAGTGATCTCCGTGCCGCTGCTGAATGCGCTGAAGTGGGTTCATAGTTACATCGGGAACTGGGGCTGGTCGATCATCGTTCTCACGATACTGATCAACCTCGCGATCGCGCCCTTGCGCCACAAGAGCGTGGTGTCGATGCGCAAAATGCAGGCCCTGCAGCCGCAGCTGAAAGCAATTCAGGATCACTATGCCGGCTTGAAGGTAACCGATCCCGCCAAGCAGAAAATGAATACGGAGATCATGAACCTCTACCGCGAGAAGGGTGTAAACCCCGCGAGTGGATGCGTACCGATGCTCCTCACGATGCCGATTCTGTTCGCGTTCTACTCTCTGCTGTCCCAGGCCATCGAGCTTCGCGGCGCCGAGTTTGGATTGTGGATCAGGGACTTGTCGGAGCACGACCCTTACTACGTCACGCCCGTGCTGATGGCGTTGACGATGTTCTGGCAGCAACGAATCACACCATCAACGGCTGATCCTGCACAGCAGAAAATCATGATGATGATGCCGCTGATGTTCGGCGTCATGTTCCTGTGGGTTCCAAGCGGCCTCGTTCTGTATTGGTTTGTCGGGAACCTCTGGGCAATCGGGCAGCAGTACTTCACGAACTGGATGATTGGGCCACCAGTGGTGTCGACTGCACGTCCACCCGCGGAACGCCGCATGAAGAACGCAGGAACCGGTCGCACCGCCGCCGCAGAACGCAAGAGTTGAGAGTCGACGAGGACGTAGCGTGAACGAGACCTTGACGAGACAGATCGCGGACTTTGTGCAGAGCGTCGTGAAGGCGATGGGTGTGGAACTCACTGCGCGAATCGAGGACTCACCCGAAGGGACGCGCATCAACCTCGAGGGCGACGACGGTGGCGTTTTGATTCGTCGCGGTGGCGAAGGTCTGCAGGCGCTCCAGCACGTCGTCGCCACCGCCTTTCGCCGGCAGCTCGGTGACGACAATCGAGTGGTGGTCGACTGCAACGGCTTCCGCAAAGACAAGGACGCCGAGATCAAACAGATAGCGCGCTTCATGGCCGAGAAGGCGCGTACGAGTGGCATGCCGCAGGAGATCGGTCCCCTGAATCCGTACGAGCGGCGGATCGTTCATATCGCCATCGCCGAGGATCCGACGGTGAGCTCGGAAAGCATTGGCGATGCGTTCATGAAGACCGTCATCATTTCAGCCAGACAGTAAGACCGGCCGCTGCCCGCGCGACGGTCTTCGTGGGTGAGACAGAGCCGCATGTTCTCTTCCGACGACACGATTGTCGCAATTGCAACGCCGTCGGGACGAGGCGGTATCGGTGTCGTGCGAATCAGCGGACCCAATGCCACGGCCATCGCGGTTCAAGTACTGACACGGCGACAAGCGCTGGCGCCGCGAGAAGCAACGTTGACAAGGATCCGCGCCGATGGCGGAAGCTCGAGACGTCCCAGCGACCACGCAATCGTGACGTGGTTTCCCGCGCCACATTCCTATACGGGCGAGCACGTCGTCGAGATCAGCACGCACGGCAGTCCTGTCGTGCTCAGAGGGTTGCTGGGAAGCCTGGTCGCGGCCGGTGCCCGACTGGCGAGACCCGGAGAATTCACGTTCAGGGCCTTTCTGAATTCGAGAATCGACCTGGCCCAGGCGGAAGCTGTAGCGGATCTGATTGACGCTGCCACTCCGCTTCAGGCGCAGATGGCGTTCGATCAATTAGAGGGCACGTTGAGCGCGCGCATTGAGGCGCTCGATAGGAAGTTACTCGATCTGATCGCGAGGCTCGAAGCATCGCTCGACTTTCCGGAGGAAGGCTTTCACTTCATCGAGCCGCACGAAGTCGCGACGCGTCTCGGTGACGTGATCGATGAGTTGAACGCTGTGCTGTCACACGAGGCGCGCGGTCGTTTGATTCGAGAAGGTGCGACCGTCGTGATCGCCGGTCGCGTCAATGCCGGAAAGTCGAGTCTCTTCAATGCGCTGATCGGCCACGAGCGGGCTATCGTGACTGACGTCCCAGGGACAACGAGAGATTTTCTGACCGAGACAATCGATCTCGACGGTCTTGCCGTCACGCTGGTCGATACCGCGGGAGCTCGCGAGACGAAAGACGAGGTTGAACGGGAAGGCGTGGCGCGTGCAATCCGCGCACGCGACGCGGCCGATTTGCTCCTGGTCGTAATCGACTCGGCTGAGGAGCTGACTGAGGACGATCATCGCCTGATCGATTCCGATGAGGGACATGCCCGACTGGTCGTGGCGAGCAAATGTGATCGAGAGCCGAAATGGGAGAGGACGGAAGCAATTCGTGTCTCGACGACGCGGGGTGAAGGTCTTGACGATCTGAGATGTGCGATGCTGCGGTCATTGACAGGTCAAGAGGGATTGCGAGATCCCGCGGCGATCTCGAATGTGCGGCACGTGATGCTTCTGAAGGAGGCGCGCGCGGCATTGACGCACGCGCGCACGGCGATTAACGACGCTGGCGCCCCCGAGGAGTTCGTGCTCGCAGATCTCCATCGCGCACGTACGAGTTTTGGCGAGGTCGTTGGTGTCGGCTCGAGTGAGGAAACGTTGGATTACATCTTCAGACACTTCTGCATCGGCAAGTAGCACTCACCATGACTTTCGATGTGATCGTCGTGGGCGCCGGACACGCCGGAGTTGAAGCGGCACATGCGGCCGCCCGCATGGGATGCCATGTCGGCCTCTGCACGCTGTCGACAGACACCGTAGCTCACATGCCCTGTAATCCGGCGATTGGCGGGACAGCGAAAGGACACCTCGTTCGTGAAATCGATGCGTTGGGCGGTCTGATGGGGCGAGCTATCGACGCGACCGGAATTCAGTTCAAGTTACTCAATCGGAGCCGTGGCCCGGCGGTGTGGTCGCCACGGGCGCAAGCGGACAAGAAGCGGTACGCGGACTGGGTGCGAACGGCGCTTGGTCAAGAGCCCAACATTGCGTGGATACTTGGGCGCGCCGGGAGAATTCTTGCTACTGCCGGCCAGATTAGGGGCTTGGCGCTCGAGACCGGCGAGAGACTGTTGTGTTCTTCGCTCATCGTGACCACCGGTACGTTCCTCAATGGGTTGATACATGTTGGGAGAGAGCAGCGGTCAGCGGGCAGAGTGGAGGAGCCGCCATCAATTGATCTCGCCGAATCCATCAAAGCCCTGGGGTTTCAAGTCGGCCGGCTGAAGACGGGAACACCGCCACGTCTTGACCGTCGCAGTATTGATTTCGAGGGCCAGGTCGAGGCCGGAGTATTCGTTGAAGAGCGTGGCGATTCCGAACCTACGCCGTTCTCGTATCAGACACGGAGACGGCTTGAAAACCGAATCAGCTGTTGGCTTCTCCACACGAACGACAGTGTGCGAGAGCTCGTTCGCAACAATATCGATGAGAGCCCTCTGTTCAACGGCCAGATCAAGGGTATCGGTCCTCGATACTGTCCATCGCTCGAAGACAAGATCATGCGATTCCCAGATCGCGACCGCCATCAGATCTATCTCGAGCCGGAGACCATTGGAGGCGACGAGATCTACGTCAATGGGTTTTCGATGTCGCTGCCGAGGGAAGTGCAGGAGAAACTTGTTCACGCGTTGCCAGGTCTTGAAGCCGCACGGTTGATCCGCCCCGGATATGCCATTGAGTACGACTTTGTCCAGCCGACAGAACTCACTCCAACGCTGGAGTCACGACGAGTGAAGGGCCTGTTTCTCGCCGGCCAGATCAATGGGACCTCTGGATATGAGGAAGCTGCAGCGCAAGGTCTTATCGCGGGCATCAACGCTGCGCGCACAGCGAGACGGGCAGAGTCATTTGTGCTAGGCCGCCAGGACGCATACATCGGCGTTCTCGTCGATGACCTCGTAACGCGAGGCTGTCTGGAGCCCTACCGAATGTTCACTTCGCGGGCCGAGCATCGTTTGCTTCTGCGTATCGACAACGCCGACCTCCGTCTCACTCCGCGTGGGCGCGAAGTCGGCCTTGTTGGTGACGAGCATTGGGATCTGTTCGAGCGACGACGACGTCGTTATGAACACAACACGTGTGTGCTGAATCAGACTCTGATTCGCTTGGATAGCGGTCAGCGGCAGACGGCGTCACAGCTTCTTCGGCAGCCAGACATTCGTCTCAATGCGCTCGTGAACGATCGGAAGGTTGTTCTCGATGTCGATCCGGAGTTGCCTGATTTCGATCTCGCCACATTGGAAACCACAATCAAATACGCGGGTTACCTTGAGCAGGAGTCATCTCGGGCAGAGCGAGCCAGGCGCAGCGATCGTCGTCGTATCGCACCGCAATTCCCGTTCGAACAAGTGCCCGGGCTCTCTCGTGAGGTCGTTCAGCGTCTACAACAGATCCAGCCAGGAACATTGGGTCAAGCCGCGCGCATTCCTGGAATGACGCCGGCCGCCATCGCCGTCCTTGGGGTGTTCCTCAACCGGTTAGGTCAGCCTGCCACGCGCACGTGAGCAGCCGGGAGTTTCAGGAGCGCCTCGCGCGTCGAGCGCGTAGGGCCGGACTGACGATTCGGCCAGAACTTGCCGCCCAACTCGAGGTCTACTACCGACTGCTGTCCACCTGGAACAACAAGATCAACTTGACCGGCTTAAGCCTATCCGACTTCAGTCCCGACTCACTCGATCGACTACTCATTGAACCACTGCTGGCGGCGCCACATGTCCGTCCAGGTGTGAGGAGTGTATTGGATGTCGGTAGCGGGGGAGGCTCTCCGGCAATTCCACTGGCACTTACGCTTCCTGACATCACCGTCTTAATGGTCGAGGCCAAGACAAGGAAATCGGTCTTTCTTCGAGAGGCGCTTAGAGCGCTGGGTTTGACCCGGGGGGATGTCGTCACATCGCGGTTTGAGGAGTTGCTGACTAAACCCCGGCTCCATGAAGCGCACGATATGCTGACGATTCGAGCAGTGCGGATCGAGGCGCGAGTGCTCATGAGCCTGCAGGCGTTCGTCAGGCCCAACGGTGAGATCTTCTTGTTTCGCACGACGGCCGGCGCCTCTGGGCCCACGACGGTGACGCCCCCGTTGGCTTGGAAGGCTTCTTACCCCTTGTTGGAGCAGGCGAGTAGTCTTGTTGTGCTGGAGAAGAGGCAAGTTGGCTACGCTGGGCGAAACGTTTCACGTGAAACACCGATCCAACCCAAAGATCGCTAAATTTTCGCCTTGTTTCACGTGAAACGCGCTTGACGCCACAACTCGTTGCGTACTACAGTGTCGATGCACACTAGCTATAAGAGTTGGCCGAATGACAGAAACAGCGCCGATCTCTCGGATAGCCCTTGCCCGTGTCGTTGCTGTCGCCAATCAAAAAGGTGGCGTCGGGAAAACGACGACGGCAATTAATCTCGCGACCTCATTAGCATTGAGCGGCCGAAGGGTCTTGCTAGTCGATGTCGATCCCCAGGGGAATCTCACAAGCGGACTTGGTTCGAAAGCCCAGCGGGCTGACGCCGGAACAGTCTACGAGGCACTCCTCACTGGTGGAACGCCGGAGTCCTTTCTCCTGTCGACGCGCGTCGCGAATCTGTTCCTCATGCCCGCGGATAGAAACCTCACCGGGGCCGAGATCGAAATGGTCACGTTGCCTGAGCGCGAACATCGACTGAAGAAGATCGTCGACCCGCTTCGAGCACGCTTCGATCACGTGTTCATCGACTGTCCGCCTTCGCTGGGCCTTCTCACCCTCAACGCTCTAGTGGCCGCTGACGCCGTGCTCATTCCACTGCATTGTGAGTACTTCGCGCTCGAGGGACTCGCCGATCTGGTAGGCACGATGCGGCGGGTTCGCGGCGGCCTGAATCCCTCGCTCGAGATCGACGGGGTGCTTTTGACGATGTACGACGACAGGACCAATCTTGGCCAGCTCGTCGCCCGCGATGTTCGGGAGTTCTTCAAAGAGAAAGTTTTCAACACCATCATCCCTCGCAACGTGAAACTCGGTGAGGCGCCAAGCCACGGCATGCCCGCTGCTCTTTACGATGCCAAGTCGCGCGGAGCCGCCGCTTACGCGGCCCTCGCGAAGGAAGTGCTCGCCCGCTACGCCGCCTGAAGGAGGCACTATGCTCGAACGCCGTCCCGCTCTCGGAAAAGGGCTGAGTGCCCTGATTCCCGATGCGCCAGAGCCTATTCGCACCGGGACCATAGAGGTCGACATCGACTTGCTCTCTCCAAATGAGCACCAGCCACGATTGACGATGGACGATGCCAGGCTCCAGGAGCTGGCGCAATCGATCAAAGCGAACGGCATCATTCAGCCGATTCTCGTGCGTCGAGACGGCGCGGGATATCGCATCATCGCCGGCGAGCGTCGATGGCGTGCGGCGCAACGCGCCGGGTTGCAACGAGTGCCGGTCGTCGTCAGAGACGTGTCTCAAGGCGACAAACAATTGCTCGAGCTCGCACTGATTGAAAATCTGCAGCGAGAGAATCTGAATCCTGTCGACGAAGCGCTCGCGTATCAACGTCTCGCAGAAGATTTCTCCTTGACGCAGGATCAGATCGCTGCGGCGGTGGGCAAGGATCGAAGCTCGGTGGCGAACTTCATGCGCCTGCTTCGCCTGCCCGACGAGGTCCGTGGCGACCTTGCAGCCGGAACGTTATCGACGGGGCATGCGCGCGCGCTCCTGTCGCTGTCCGACGCGGCTGCGCAGCGACAGACGGCGCGCGAAGTCGTTTCGCGTGGTCTGTCCGTTCGCGAGACCGAGGCCCTGGTCAAACGACTTCTCACCCAAGGTGTGCCAACCCGGTCTCCGGCGCCAGCCGATCCCCCGAAGGACGTGCACACCAGGGCGGCGGAAGACAGGTTGCGTTTCGCTCTTGGAACGAAAGTGCGCATTATTCGGCGTGGACACGCCGGTCGAATCGAAGTGGATTTCGGATCTGAAGCCGAATTGAACCGCATTTACGAGTATCTGACCTCGACGCGCTGAGTGGAGTCTGCACTGCTGCTGGAGGGCGGCCACGCCGCCATGGTATAAATAGCGCTTGTGCCTTTCAGGTACAAGCTCAGACCACAGCAGACACACGCATGAGTAGGCGGGCTTCCGCAGCGAGATACGCGCGAGCGCTGTTCGACGTCGCAATCCAAGAGTCAGATCCGAACGCCGCTGAACGGGATCTGGCCGGCTTCGCGGACCTGGTGCAGCGCAACCAGGACCTCACGCGGACATTCGCGAATCCAGTCGTGTCCGCGACTGCCAAGCGTGCTGTCGTGCAACAACTCCTCGACCAGAGTCCGCCAGCAGCAACTCCCGTCGCAAAGCTCCTTCTGTTGCTTGCGTCGCGCGGCAGGCTCGAGCTCGTTCCCGACATTCTCGACACCTACCGCGAACGACTGATGGAGCATCGTCAGGTCATCGAGGCGGAGGTAACGACTGCCGCGCCGCTCCCGCCCGAACGGATCTCGGAGCTGCAGGAACGGCTCGCAAAGATCACTGGTCGCACAGTCACCATGACGACCAGGATTGATCGCGGAATTATCGGTGGTGTCGTGACCCGAATCGGCAGCACCGTTTACGACGGAAGCGTTGCTACTCAACTGGCAAAGGTGCGAGAGAAGCTGTCAGAGCGCTAAGGACGACATCGCCGCGGGTGAGCCCCAACGCCGTCAGGATTGATATGGACATCAGAGCCGAAGAAATCTCCAAAATCATTCGCGACCAGATCGGGAACCACGCTGTGCAGGTGGACGTGGCCGAAGTCGGGAGCGTGATCTCCCTGGGCGACGGTATCGCACGTGTGCACGGCGTCGAGCGCGCCATGGCTGGCGAGATGCTCGAGTTCCCCCATGGCGTGTACGGCATCGCGCTCAACCTCGAGGAAGACAGCGTGGGCGCTGTGCTGCTGGGCGATTACAAGGAAATCAAGGAAGGCGACCCCGTCAAACGCACGGCGCGAATCATCTCAGTGCCTGTCGGCGACGAGATGCTCGGCCGCGTCGTGAACGCACTGGGTCAGCCGATCGATGGCAAGGGTCCCATTCAGACGAAGCAGTTCCTGCCAATCGAGCGTCTCGCTCCCGGCGTCGTCGACCGACAACCGGTCAAGGAGCCGTTGCAGACCGGCCTGAAGGCGATCGATGGCATGGTGCCCATCGGGCGTGGACAACGGGAACTGATCATCGGCGACCGTCAGACAGGAAAGACCGCCGTCGCAGTGGACGCCATCATCAACCAGCGGGGGACGGGCGTCATTTGCATCTACAACGCGATTGGACAGAAGCAGTCCACCGTTGCGCAGGTCGTACGAACGCTCGAAGAGTACGACGCGATGAGCTACACGATTGTGGTCGCCGCGGCGGCGTCCGACCCAGCGCCAATGTTGTACATCAGCCCGTACTCCGCATGCGCGATCGGCGAGTACTTCCGCGATAGCGGCCGACACGCGCTGGTGGTCTACGACGATCTTTCGAAGCACGCGCAGGCCTATCGCGAGATCTCCCTTCTATTGCGGCGTCCTCCAGGCCGCGAGGCGTACCCGGGAGACGTCTTCTATCTCCACTCACGGCTCCTGGAGCGGGCGGCGAAGTTGAGCGCATCGCTGGGCGGTGGATCGCTCACGGCGTTGCCCATCATCGAGACACAGGCGGGCGACCTGTCAGCCTACATCCCGACGAATGTCATCTCGATCACCGATGGACAGATTTTCCTCGAGAGCGATCTCTTTCATCAGGGTGTGAGGCCAGCCATCAACGTCGGCAACTCGGTGTCGCGCGTGGGTGGGTCAGCGCAAATTCGCGCGATGCGGCAGGTCGCCGGCTCGTTGCGACTTGACCTCGCGCAGTATCGCGAGCTTGCGGCGTTCGCGCAGTTCGGCAGCGACCTCGACAAGGCGACGCAGGCACAGCTCAATCGCGGGCGGCGGCTCGTTGAGATTTTGAAACAGCCGCAATATCAGCCGTTGCCCGTCGAGAAGCAGGTCGTCATCATCTACGCCGCCACGAAGGGCTTCATCGACCCCGTCGCGATCGAAGACGTCCGCAGGTATGAAGTGGATCTCTATCGCTTCCTCGAGACGAGACACGCACGCGTGCTGACCACTATTGCGGAAAAGAAGATCATCGATGACGAGTCGAAGGCGGCACTCGAAGCGGCCTTGACCGAGTTCGGCCGACAGTCCGGAACTGTTCGGTCTCCGGCGACTGCCGCCGCGTAGAGCACGTCTGACGTTATGCCATCACTGATCGATCTCCGGCGCCGGATCCGTGCGGTCAAGTCGACGCAGCAGATCACCAAGGCGATGAAGATGATCGCGGCCTCGCGTCTGCGCCGGGCGCAAGAGCGTGTTGTCGCCGCGCGGCCGTTCGCCCAGAAGATGCTGCGGGTATTGAACGGCCTTGTCTCGCGCGTCGATCAGGACGCGCATCCACTGCTTCGGGTACCAGAAGCTGGGCAGGGGCGTCCCCTGCTCATCGTGATCACCGCCGACCGTGGTCTCTGTGGCAGCTTCAATTCCAACATCATCAAGGCGGCAGGGCAGTTCATCGCAAAGCAAAGCCAGGGACCGCAGATCGCACTTGGCCTGATCGGCCGCAAGGGGCGAGACTTCTTCCGCCGCCGCGGCTTCGACGTCCGCTACGAAGCGGCCGGCATCTTCCAGAAACTGAACTTCAATGATGCCGCGGCGATTGCCGATGCGGCGATCGAGGACTTCACGTCGGGCAAGGCGTCCAGCGTGCATCTCGTCTACAACGAGTTCAAGTCGGTGATCTCGCAGCGCCTTGTCGTCGAGCGCCTGCTGCCGATTCCGCGACTCGAGGGGGAGGGCGCTTCCGGTCCGATCACGGAATACAAGTACGAGCCGGCCCCGGAAATCCTCTTCAAGGAGCTGCTGCCGCATCACGTGCAGGTGCAGGTCTATCGCGCCCTGCTCGAGTCGAATGCCGCATTCTTTGCCGCGCAGATGACGGCGATGGACGCCGCCACGCGCAACTCCGCGGAGATGCTCGACAACTTAACTTTGTACATGAACAAAGTGCGGCAGGCCGCAATCACGCGCGAGATCATCGAAGTGGTCTCAGGCGCGGCCGCGACGTAGGACGCAGGAAGAGCGTATGGCACAGACAGCAACAGCGCAGAAGGTCGGCAAAGTGGTGCAGGTCATCGGGCCTGTCATCGACATCGAGTTCGCCGAAGGTCTACCCGAGATCTACAACGCGGTTCGCATCGTCTCGGAGGGCGGCGTCGGAGTCGAGAAGATCGATGTGGTCGCCGAAGTCGAACAGCATCTCGGCGAAAACCGCGTGCGGGCGGTCGCGATGAAGCCGACCGATGGCATGACGCGCGGAATGAGCGTGATCGACACTGGCGCGCCGATCTCCGTGCCTGTCGGTCCGGAAACGCTGGGCCGAGTTCTCAACGTGCTCGGCGAGCCCGTCGATTTCCCCGACCGGCCCATTCGCGCCAAGGACCGCTGGCCGATTCACCGGCATGCTCCGACGCTCGAAGATCAGTCGACTGAGCTGCGAATGTTCGAGACCGGCATCAAGGTCATCGATCTGCTCGAACCCTATCTACAGGGCGGAAAGATTGGTCTGTTTGGCGGCGCCGGCGTCGGCAAGACGGTCATCATCATGGAGCTCATTAACAACATCGCCACGAAACACGGAGGTGTGTCCGTGTTCGGGGGTGTTGGAGAGCGCACGCGCGAAGGCAACGACCTCTGGCTCGAGTTTCAGGAGTCGGGTGTCGTGAACGTGAACGACATGTCGAAGTCGCGAGCGGCGCTCGTGTACGGACAGATGACGGAGCCGCCTGGTGCGAGGCTGCGCGTTGGTCTCTCCGCGTTGACAGTCGCGGAGTACTTCCGCGACGCAGAGGGAAAGGACGTTCTTCTCTTCATCGACAACATCTTCCGGTTTACGCAGGCGGGCTCTGAAGTATCAGCCTTGCTCGGGCGAATGCCGTCCGCGGTCGGTTATCAGCCGACGCTGCTGACAGAAATGGGAGAGTTGCAAGAGCGGATCACGTCGACGAAGAAGGGATCGATTACCTCAGTGCAGGCGATCTACGTGCCGGCCGATGACTACACCGATCCGGCGCCGGCGACAACGTTCGCGCACCTCGATGCGACGACGAACCTATCGCGGCAGATCGCAGAGCTCGGCATTTATCCGGCCGTGGATCCCCTGGCATCGACCTCACGGATTCTGGACCCGCGTGTGCTCGGAGATGAGCACTATACCGTCGCGCGCTCGGTGAAGCAGATTCTCCAGCGATACAAGGATCTGCAGGACATCATCGCGATTCTCGGTATCGACGAGCTATCAGAGGACGACAAACTGACGGTGTCGCGCGCGCGCAAGATTCAAAGATTCCTGTCGCAGCCGTTTTTTGTTGCAGCACAGTTCACCGGCTTCGAGGGCAAGTACGTACCGATTGCCGATACGGTCAAAGGTTTTAAGGAGATCGTTGAGGGCAAGCACGACGACCTGCCAGAACAGGCCTTCTACATGGTGGGCACTATCGAGGAAGCCATCGAGAAGGCAAAGAAGATGAAGGAGGCATAAGGCGGAGGATGGCTCTTCCCACCAAGCTGACGCTCGAGATCGTGACGCCGGATCGCGCGCTGGTCACTGAGCAGGTCGATGAAGTCGAGTTGCCTGGATCGGAGGGCTACTTCGGCGTCCTTCCCGGCCATACTGAACTGTTAGCCTCGCTTCAGGTTGGGGAGCTCTGGTATCGAATAGGGCAGGAAAAGTTCTATCTCGCGGTGGCGTTTGGCTTCGTGGAGGTCCTCCCCGATCATGTGACAGTCCTGGCCCGTATCGCCGAGAAGTCGCAAGACATCGATGTCGGCAGAGCCGAGTCGGCAAAGAAACGGGCCGAGAGTCGTGTTGCCAGCCCGTCCCCCGATATGGACTTCGAGCGCGCCCGTGTCGCGCTCATGAAATCGTTGATTCGTCTCCAGGTAGCTTCGCGCGCACGCACCAGAGCTTGAGCCGCCGGCGCGCGTCATGTGGTGGCAAGATCGTTCTAGCCGCCTACGCCAGTGAAAACGACCAGTCCCCGAGTATCCTCTCGCCAAGAAGCCGCCGCACTGGCCCGCCAGGTGCAAAGCCAGGGCGGGACGGTGGTGTTCACCAACGGTGTCTTCGATCTGCTGCATCCTGGACACGTGCGTTACTTGAATGACGCGCGACGGCTCGGCGACGTCTTGATTGTCGGTGTCAATTCGGACCGATCGGTACGCGCAAACAAGGGCGACAATCGACCGATCAATCGAGCGGAAGAGCGGGTCGAAATTCTCCTCGCCTTCGATTTCGTGAATGCCGTTGTCGTCTTCGACGAACACACGCCGCTCGACATCATTACCGCAATACAACCTGACATTTTGGTCAAGGGAGCAGACTGGGGCCCCGAGAACATCGTGGGGCGCGAGATCGTCGAACGGCGAGGGGGTCGTGTGGTCCGTCTCGAGCTCGCGAAGGGATTCTCCACGACCAGTCTGATCGGGAAGATGCGCCCGCCGGCCAGTTCATGAGCATTGGCACTCCCTCACTCACGCTCCGTTCCGTCCTGGCACGTGCTCTGGCAACCGCCGGCCTCGACCGGGCGGCACCTGTCACAGCGGGACTGACAGCATCGTCGAAAGCGCTCGCGATAGCAGGTGTCGCGCGAACTCGCACGGGGCTGACCGTCGTGGTCGCTCCCACAGATATCGAAGCCGAGCGGCTGACTGCCGACATCAGGTTCTTCTATGGCGGCCTCGAAGGCGCATCCGATGCGGCTGTCGAACAGGCCGTCCTCTGCTTGCCGGCGCTGCAGGTCGATCCGTATCGCGGGATGACTCCGCACTTTCGCGTCGCGGCAGCACGTGCGCGGGCATTGCACGCCGCCGCCTCCGGATCGGCGCGGATCATCGTTGCGTCTGCGGGGGCGCTGCTTCCCCGAATGAGTTCGCCGGAACGGATGTTAGCAGCCTCGATTGAGCTACGCGTCGGCACCGAGGTCGAGCCTCAACGTCTGGCCGACCTGCTGGTAGACGGCGGCTTCATCCGCGAAGATCCAGTCGATGAGCACGGCGCCTTTACGATTCGCGGCGGCATCGTCGACGTATTTCCTGCGACCGATCTCGAACCGGTGCGAGTGGAGTTCGTCGGTGACATGGTTGAGACGCTTCGGCGTTTTGATCCGGCCACGCAGCGATCGACCGGTCCGACCGACTACGTCCACCTCGTGCCGGCGCGCGAGCGATTCGACGACGGCGCACCACTGGTGTCGATCATCGAGTTCATGACCGCGGCCCCCGGCGGAATGCACTGGCTGGTTTCCGAGCTCGATCACGTTCGCCAGCAGGCGGTGAAGCTGCGAGATCAATTGGACAACAGCTACCAGGAAGCACAGACGCGCGGTCACGTCGCCGCTCTGCCACCCACCGAGGCTTTTGCAGATTGGGAGATACTCGCCGGCCGGGTGATGGCCGCTCCTCGCCTCGAGGAACTGGCGGTCGATGAAGAAAGTGTTCATCAAGTGGCCTGCCAGCCGGCGATGGAGTTCCGCAGTCGCGTCGGCGATTGGGTCGCGGACATCAAACGTGCACGCGAGCGGGGTGCAACGGTGGTCGTCGTGACAGAGAGCGTCGGGCGTGCGGAACGTACCGTCGAGATTCTTCGCGACTACGACATCATTGCGATTCCGATCGAACTTTCGGAGGACGCGCATTCCGCCGCAGTTCTGGTGACGCGTGGCACGCTCTCAAAAGGATTTTCGCTCGAAGAGGGGCGACTCCAGATTTACGCAGAGACCGATATCTTCGAAGAGGAGCGTCGGGTTCAGGAGCAGCGTCGGAATCTGGCAAAGACGTTTCTCTCTGATCTGCGCGACCTGAAAGTCGGCGATCTTGTCGTGCATGTGGACCACGGCATCGGTGAGTTCGTTGGACTGAAACAGCTGGCTACTAGTACTCGTTCGGCGACAGTCTCCGGATCAGATGTGCAGGAGTTTCTCGAGCTCCGGTATCACGGAGACGACAAGCTGTTCGTCCCGGTCGAGCGCCTCGATCTGATTCAGAAATACACCGGCGGCTCGCGGCCGGCACTCGACCGACTCGGGGGCACGACCTGGGAGAAGGCCAAGACGCGCGTCAAGAAGGCGATGCGCGACATGGCCGAGGAGCTGCTCAAGCTGTATGCCCAGCGGAAGGCGCTGCCAGGCCACGCGTTCCCGCCGGATACGCACTGGCAGGAAGAGTTCGAGGGCACGTTTCCGTACGAACCGACGCCTGATCAGGCAGCAGCGATCACCGACATCAAGCGTGACATGGAAGCTTCGACCCCCATGGATCGCTTGCTGTGCGGCGACGTTGGATATGGCAAAACGGAAGTGGCCATGCGAGCCGCCTTCAAAGCAGTCCTGGATGGAAAACAGGTTGCGTTTCTTGCCCCGACGACAGTCCTGGCGTTTCAGCACTTGAAGACGCTGCGCGATCGGTTTGCCGGGTTCCCAGTCGTGGTCGACATGGTGAGTCGTTTCCGGACAAAGCAGGAAACGAAGGAGGTGATCGAGCTGCTCGCAAGCGGGCGCGTCGACATCATCGTTGGAACGCACCGACTGCTGTCCAAAGATGTTCGTTTCAAGGATCTGGGTCTTCTCGTCGTCGACGAAGAACAACGTTTTGGCGTTGTCCACAAGGAGCGCATCAAGCAAATGCGCAAGCGGGTGGACGTGCTGACCATGACCGCGACGCCGATTCCGCGAACGTTGAACATGTCTCTTGTCGGTATCCGGGACATGTCGATCATCGAGACCCCGCCAAAGGATCGACTGTCCATTCAAACGAATGTCGTCAAGTTCGATGCACCCGTGATTGAGCGTGCGATACGCAGTGAGCTTGCGCGAGGGGGACAGATCTACTTTGTCCACAATCGGGTGGAATCCATTTACTCAATCGGCAACCTCTTACAACGTTTGGTGCCCGAGGCGCGAATGGCCGTTGGACACGGTCAAATGGGTGAAGAGGAGTTGGAGCGGGCGATGTTGGGGTTCGTGGAAGGTCGCTTCGACATCTTGCTGGCCACGACGATCGTGGAGAACGGTCTCGATATTCCCAATGCGAACACGATCATCATCAATCGTGCCGATCGGTATGGTCTGGCGCAGCTCTACCAGTTGCGTGGTCGAGTAGGTCGTTCGGACCGAGCGGCGTATGCATATCTACTGATTCCTCCCCAGGAGTCACTGTCGCCGATTGCGCGGAAACGTCTCGCCGCCATCAAGGAATTCAGCGATCTCGGAAGCGGCTTCCGCGTGGCGGCTCTCGATCTCGAAATCCGGGGTGCCGGAAACCTGTTGGGCGGCGAGCAAAGTGGCCACATCGACGCCGTCGGCTTCGAGATGTACATGAAGCTTCTCGAGGAGACGATCCGCGAGCTCCGCGGCGAAGAAATCGAGGAAGAGAGCCGCGCGACGGTCAATCTCCGGATCGATCTCAAAATTGACCCAGGTTACATCCACGATATGAATCAGCGCCTCATGGTGTATCGCAAGGTCGCCTCGTCGAGGACCGAACACGAGTTGACGGCGGTGCTGGAGGAGCTGCGCGATCGCTACGGGTCTCCGCCGGATTCGGTGCTGAATCTTGCTGAGTTTGGACGAATACGGCTCAAAGCCGATCACCTCGATGTCGATTCGATCGACCGGGAAGGGCGTTTGGTCGTCATTAAGTTCAGGCCCAACGCGCGGCTCGATGGCGCGCGCCTGGTAAGGGTGGTCGGGTCGTGGCCGGGAGCCACGCTTGTCCCACCCGTCTCAGTGAAGCTGGATCTGGAGGCGCCGCTGTCCCCGATACGGTCGGGGGCCGGCCAGAAATCATCGCCTGCCAGACCGGCAGGGGGCAGAGGACGATCTGCTGAACCACAAGTCAGTTGGTGGACGGCGAGAGCGACGGTCGGCGAGGTCAAGCCGGGATTCACGAAGGACGAGGTTTTGCGGAAGCCGGAAATTGATCCGCGCGCCGAAGGTGGGATGTTTTCTCGTCTGACGTCGCTGCTTGACGCGCTCGACGAGCGCTGAGGTTTGCGAGCCTCTCGTCGTGTAAAATACTGATGTCGAAGGAATTGTCATGTTGAAGCACCTGACCGTCGCCTGTGTGATTCTCGGCGCGGTGGCCATTTCGCCGGGAATCCACGCCGAGATCCTGGAACAGGTCCTGGTCAAGGTGAACGGCGAAATCATCACCAAAACTGAATTTGAAGCCCGGCAGGTAGCGGAACTCCGCAATCGCCCCGAGTTGGCGAACGCCTCCCAAGGGGCGGAGTTGCAGAAGGCAGTGGCTGAGATCACTCCTGATCTGATCTTGACCGCAGTTGACGAACTGTTGATGGTTCAGCGCGGGCGAGAGTCAGGATACGCCCTCGGTGATCAGCAGTTCGCCCAGATTCTCGAAAATATCAAGACGTCGAACAATCTGCAGGATGAGACGAAGTTCCAGGAGGCCCTGAAGCAAGAGGGGCTGACCATGGCTGACCTGCGCCGCAACCTCGAGCGCCAAATGCTCGTCAGTCAAGTACAGCGCGCGGAAATCCTCGACAAGATTAGTGTGACGGACGAGGAAGCCAGGGCCTTTTACGACGCCCATCGGCAGGAGTTCACATCCCCATCTGAGGTCACGCTGCGAGAGATCCTCATAGAGGTGAAGAACAGCGATAGAGGTGTGAACGTTGCTGAAGACGATACGGCTCGCGAACAGGCGCAAGAGATCCGCAAGAGACTGCTGGCGGGCGAGCCGTTCCCACGCCTCGCCGGAGAGTACTCGTCAGCTGCGTCGAAGGCGAATGGTGGCCTTATCGGACCGTTGAACAGCGGCGAATTGGCGCCGGCTCTCCGCGACCTCCTGGCGAAGATGCAGGTTGGCGACGTCACCGACCCGATACGTACTCAAAGGGGATATCAGCTTTTGAAACTCGAGTCTCGCACCGATGCGAAACTCCGCTCCTTCGAGGAGGCGCGCGGAGACATCGGGAATCGAATCGGTGAGCAGAAGCTTCGTGGCGAGCGCGAAAAGTATCTCGATCGCCTTCGCGCTCAAGCGACGATTACCTGGCGGAATACCGAGCTTCAGAAGGCCTACGATACCGCTCTGGCGAAACGGCGAGGAGCAAGCTCGGAACAGACCTCACCGGAGGCCGGGACCAGCAAATGATCGTCGTCACTCGGGTGCGTCCCCGGAGATCCTGGTGAAGGGCTCCGAGGAAAGCTGGTTTGCGCTGTGGACTCGATCGCGCCATGAGCAGGTCGTTCGCGAACAACTCGAGCAGAAGCGCATCGAGACATTTCTTCCCACGGTCACCAAGTGGAGCCGTTGGAAAGACCGGAAGAAGAAAATCGATTGGCCGTTGTTTCCCGGCTACTGCTTCGCACGCTTCGACCCACGTGACCGGCTACCTGTCCTGAAGTGCACAGGTGTCGTGAGCATCATTTCATTCGAAGGCGAGCCGGCACCCATTCCTGAACAGGAGATCGACGGAATTCGGCGTCTCGTTCTGAGTGATCTTGCTTTCGATCCCTGCCCGATGATTCGTGAGGGAATGATGGTCGAAGTCGTTCATGGTCCGCTGACGGGCGTCGTCGGACGCTTGGTTCGAAAGAACGACAAAGCCCGCCTCGTGCTCTCGGTGGACCTGATAGGTCAGGCGGTGAGCGTTGAAGTGGACGCAGCCGACGTCCGGCCGTACTGACGTCCCATGAAAGTTGGCTCACTCGAACTTCCGTCGCCGTTTGTCGTCGCGCCGATGGCTGGCATGACCGACACGGCCTTTCGTCGTCTGGTGAAGCGGCACGGCGGATGCGGCCTCGTCGTGACCGAGATGGTGTCGTCAGAAGGTTTGGTGCGAGGGATTGATCGCACGCTCGAGTATGCCGAATACACCGAGGAGGAGCGACCGATCTCGATTCAAATCTTTGGTGGCGATCCGTCAAAGATGGCGCAAGCCGCGCGAATCGTACGGGACATGGGCGCGGACATCGTCGATGTGAACATGGGATGCCCGGTGCCGAAGATCGCGAAGCACAATGCCGGTTGCAGCCTGATGCGTGAACCCGAGCACGCTGCCCACGTCGTTGAGGCAATGGTGGGCGCAGTCGATATCCCCGTCACTGTGAAAATGCGTGCAGGTTGGACCGACAGCGATCGAAATGCTCCAACGCTAGCGCGGATGGTGCAGGATGCCGGCGCTTCCGCGATTACGATTCATGGCCGGACTGCCGAACAATCGTACAACGGCCACGCCGACTGGGAGCTGGTGAGCCGGGTCGCCCGAGATCTGCGCATCCCTGTGTTTGGCAGTGGAGATTGTGTCGAGCCCGAGCAGATCGTCGAACGGATGAAGACCGGCGTCAGTGGCGTTCTCGTCGGCCGCGGGGTGCTCCGTAATCCCTGGATTCTGGCGCAAGCCGCGGATCTTGTGGCCGGAGGTGAGGCGCGAACGGTGACGATGCGCGAACGAGGCCAATTCCTACTCGACTACATCGACTTGCTGCTTGATCAACGGGACCTTGAGCCACAGGGGTTCCGTCACGTTGCGCCTGGTGGGCTTCAGATCTCTGCGCCTGCAACCGGTCACGAACGCTGGGTCATCAACAAGCTGCGTGCACTGTGCGCGTGGTATTCAAAAGGTCTGGACTCAGGATCGCATCTGCGTGTTGCCGTCAACCGGGCCGAGAGCGTCGCCCAGCTGCGTCAGATCGTGGAGGACTTCTTCATCACCGCCCCTGCCCCGGTTTAATCGAGTGCCTGGGAGCGGCACAAGACCGTGCCGCGTCGGCGTCGCAGTACAGTTTATGAGGGGGCGACTCAGTATCTGGCGAAACCGCTGATCCCCGGGGCCGCAACCTGCGCATCTGGCTGGGCATGTGCGTTCGAAGTCGTATTTTTCTCGCGACTGCCACCGAGTGCGAGCCTGCCTGAGGAATTCGTGCGCGCCTGCGAACGAACCAGTGCAACCAGATGACTGCGATCGATCGCCTGGCTGGCTGCCTCTCGCAGCGAGATCTGGCGCCGAGTCACGGCGCGGGCGAGCGCCTCGTCCACCGATCGCATCTTCGACGTCACGTCATTTTGTGTCCGAGCGAGGCCTGCGAAATCACCGGACTCGAGAAGACCACAGACAGAGCTGGTGGCCAGCACAACGTCCTGAATCAAGGTCCTGCCCCCACCCAGACGGCGAAGGCTACGATAGCCAATAGCCGCACGAAAGGATGCCGCCAGGGCACGTCGGACATGGGCGTCCGAACCAGCCAACATTCGCAGCGCATCGACCGTCGTCGGCGCGACGACGCCTGCAATCACCAGACGGCCACCGGCGGCAGCCAGAACCGCGGCTTGAAGCGATTGCTCGGCCTGGAGTCCTGTAACAAGCAGGATGTCAGGACTCTCCTGAGCCGCGCGTCGGATCGCGGCGACGAAGTCTTTGTCGCTGCCAGAGACAGTTCGTTGACTCACGAACGCGCCGGTGATGTCCCCATGCGATCGCCTGCGTCGCTGAAGCGAAATCAGGTAACCACCCCGATCGCGGCCACTCCAGTCGGCGGCGGCGGCAGCCAGAGCTTCGACATCGCTGTCGGTCGATGCCGCGACCACGACGAGTCCGTTGCCTTCGCAGGCAGCACGAACCTGCCTGGGAATGTGCTTGTACAGGAGGCGCAACGATGTGGACGGTCGGAGATGGATCAGCAGGCCGCTGCCTTGAAGATCGGCAAACACACGGCAGCTGACATAACCGAGCTCGTCATCCTCCCGAACCCATTCGCCATCACCGCGTGGTTCCCACATGCCATCGCCACCGCGAGTAAATACACTGATCGCATCCTCGATCGTGGAAGCGGCGACGATCTCCTGGCTGATCGGCTGAATTCGCTCATCGATTCGCCCGGCGGCCGGCGATCCAGCTCTCAGATACAACGTCGTTGCACCGACATCCGACGCGTGGCTGATCCAGCCAAACAGGTCGAGTGCCGTTGCTGTGCGAGCAGCAGATCGAGGCGCACGCACCGGCTCCTGGATTCTGGTCACCACGGTGACATCGGGCTGTGAAATGGGCTCGGGAATGGGATCGGGTGAGATCTCGCGCACAACCGCCGGAGTCGGCATCGGGTCAGGCCCCTGCACGTGCACATTGACCGTTGCAGGTTCCGGAGCGACAACGACGGATGGCATTTCGACAGGCGCTGGTTGGTCGATGTGATGAACTTCAGTTGCTTGCGGTGCCTCGTCCACGATCTCCGGTTCCTGTGCAACGACCGGACTGATCTCGGGTTCGACAGGTGCCGCTGATGCTTCGACGGCCGGCGACACAATCAGCTCAATACAAAAATCGTCGCCGACCCGTTCGGCCCTTGCAGTAAGTGGATGCGGAAAAGACGGTGCGTGCACTGGCTCAGTTGCCGATCCATTCGTCGTTAATTCCTGGCGAGCGCCAGGCGACAGGATCTGTTCCGCCAGTGCTTCCACGGCATTGATAGAGAGAACAGCGGAAGCTACGTCGTGGCGCCGCTCGCCTACCAGCACGTGCGGGCGTTCACCGGCCCGCATCACGAGTCGTTCTCCACCGGCACGTTCCAGGGCCGCGCACAGTGACGGCATCAAGCTCATAGGTCAGCGTCCTGCAAAGCTAAGGCGTCTTCGAATTGCAACGCCGCGCGGAAGATTGGGTTGGGCGCAACGGCGTGCATGGACGATCGAATGACCGTGGCTCGGAGAACCTTGCGGACACCACCATATCGGAGGAAAACGTCAACGGTTCGGCCGGGACACAATCTCTGATTGGTTTCGGCCAATAAGCCAGTCGACGATAGATTCACAAGCCGCATTGGAAACCCTGCGACGGCGAGCCGGAGTTCAACCTTGAACTCGTGAGGTTCGCGTCGCTCGGCGCCGCGCCGCTCTTGGCGCTGCGCTGCAGGCGGGGGCGTTTCCTCCTGCGTGAGCTTAGGTGGTTCTTCCTGCGGCTTGGGCGAGCTGGGACCCTTCCAGGTCGATTCCAGACCCGCGATGAGATCGTCCAGCGAAGCTTCGTCGGGAAGCTTGACGACGAGTTCCTCGTCGGGATCTGGGAGCGAATCGCTCATAAATATATGTGTGAAAGTAGCAACCGGCCTGCCGTCTTAACCGTTGACACGACGCATCGAGGTTAGGATCTGAATTGCACTAAACTTCGTACATGTTCCGCGGATCTCATGCATCCGCTGTCATTCTTACGTCGCCTGGGACCAAGGAAACCGCGCGAATGCAGAAAATCTGAACTCGCTGGTGACTTAAGCGTGATCTCCTCAACGTAATCGGCCTATTATCGGCCAGCGATTAGTCCTCGGGCGACATTCCCCAGGACCGAGGTCAAGAGGCGCTCATGGCGAAAATCTTAATCGTCGAGGACGACGATGCCACCCGCACCGGATACCGGGAATTCCTGCGGCTTGCCGGGCATGATGTCATCGCGACGAGCACATATCAGGAAGGGCGCCACGCGGCTGCCACAGAAAGTCCAGATCTGGTCATCGCCGACCTGCGACTGGGCGGATTCAACGGCTTGCAGTTGTTGCTCCTGAGCCCTCAGCCGATTCCGACCATAATCGTGACGGGATTTCACGACGATGTACTCGAGGCTGAGGCGCGCCGCGCGGGGGCAGATTACGTCGTGAAGCCGATCTCGCCGTCCAACCTCGTGACCCTGGTCAAAGAGAGACTCGAACGCAAGTCGGGACCACACTAGTCCTCGCCATCTTCTTCCGTAAGGTATCGATTTCCTCGGGGCATTTGCGTGATCGCCATTGCTGAGCTACGCTGCTTTGCTCTTTATGCGGGTTTGTCTCCACAAGAGAGGCCTTTCGTCGGAGCGATCGCGCCCTAATGCCTCCTTTATTTGAGCGCTTTCAGGTAGATGCTGCTCGGCCACTGGCGACCGGCTTGCAGGAGTTCCGCGATCGTTTCCTCGCGGTCCCGCGAGAATCGACACCCATGTCGAACATCGACCCGTCAGTCGTGACTCAGGAACCGTCGTCGTTCGAAGTCGCCGTTCGGGACCGATCGTGGGACTGGCTGCTTGAACTCCGTCGGCGGCTGAAAATCGATTTGCTGGTTGTGGACGGTCGCTTTTCGGTACTGCTTCCCGCGCTAGGCGATCAGGCCGCACGGCTCCTTGCGATGGTGGAGCATGGGGAAACAGCGCTGCTGTCGGCCGTGACCACAGCCCTCCGGGAGCGTACGTCGCAGGCATTCGATCTCGGCGGAATGCAGATCATCTGCGTGCCGGTCATCGTCGACCGCGGTGCATGCGGGGCATTGCTGATCGGGCGTTCAAGCCCCTCTCGTCAGGACCCTGGCGCATCGCGCGCTCAATTGGAGCTCGTTGCATCCTGGCTAACCGCCGCACTGGAAGCGCATCTCCTCAGTCCACCAGCATTTCCATCGAGCGGCTTGAACCGCGTTGCGCCACTTGCGCGGCTGCTCGGACAGGCTTCTGAACGGGAATCCGACAGAGAATTGATTCGTCTGTTCGGTGAAGCGATCGCCGTCTGGCACGACATCGAGGTCAGCGGCTATATCGAAACAACGAATGGCGCCTTTGCCCGCGACGTGACCTTGCCTGGGACGAAGAAGGGTGAGCGGCCCGCGACAATTTCGTCGATCGGATTGCCGGAGTCGACGGAGTTGATACGGTTACCCCAAGGCCATCTCGATCGATTTGGGTTGCCCGTCAACAGCGATGTTTACGTGCGACGTGTCCACGGAGCGGATCGACGCTCTTGGTTGCTGGTCTTCACGGGTGAAATCGGTGCCTACGATGTGCAACGCATCGGTGCGTACGTTGCCTTACTCGAACTCGCGCTGGCCCTTTCGACGTCGGCGTTCGTCGCTCGGAGTGTGACGGCAGTCGGAGGCAGGCTTGTAGGCGTTGATGCGACTCCGGAGACTCAAGCCAGCCATGCGCTCGAGGAGCTGCGAACGGCGCTCGGGGCCGCTGTGGCGACGGTCACGATCGAGTCAAAGAGCGGAGCCTCATTGATTAGCGTCATTGCGCCCGCAAGTACTCGAGACGTTTCTGGCCCTGGTTCCTTCAGACTTGTTCTCGTCAAACGATCAGAACGGCATTACACTACGACCGTTTCGATCGGACGCCATGAGAACTTGCAGTTCACTCCACGCGATCATGCAACGGCGAATGCAGCGGCAGCGATGTTCGACGCGTGGGCTCTGGCGGCACTCGGTGGATCGAGTGCTCGTCGTGAACGACGCGCAGCACCGCGTGGCTTTGAAGAGGTCGTTGAGCGTTCAGCGCGTGAGGCTCTCGAAAGAGGAACTCCCGTGGCAGTTGTCGTTCTTCTCATTCGCGACGCAGCGTCTCTGCCCGGCGCAACGCAACGCTGGGTGGCCGATATACGTGCCCAGATGCGAGCGTCCGATCTGGCCGGGATGTTCGGCGAGGGAGAGATCGGCCTGCTGATGCACGACACCGAGGCCGAACAAGCCAAGGGGATCGTCGATCGCCTGAGACTCGTAGTCGGAGACGACCCTGGCGGCGAATCAATACTCGTTGGTGTGGCCAGTAGGAAGCCGGGTCAAGGCACGGTCGAAAATATCGTTCACGACGCTCGCGCAGATGCTCTCGTGCGAACACGACACGGGCGGGCATCTGATTCTCCTCTCGGAGTGAACCACTGATGGCGCTCGGCGATCGACGTTCTCGCGTACGACTGGAAGTGGTTGGCGCGCTGTGGGCAACGCTCGAACTGACCGAGCCGGCCCGGGTGGTCAATATCAGCCGAGACGGCGCCTTGATCACCTCGCCTGTGCCCATGCCACCCGACTCAGTGCAGCCGCTCCATTTGAAGCTAGAGGGTCGTGAGGTGACGGTAGACGCGCGCGTCCGCCATATACGACGTGTGTCGGGACCGGATGAGCCGATTCGATACCTTGTCGGGGTTGAGTTTCTTTCGACTCCGCCGGCGCTTGTTAGAGCGACCGAATGGCCGCAGGTCTAAGGAGCAGGGAAAGTCTTCTTCGGTGAGTGTCTTAGCCCAGATACGACCAGACTTTCTGAGGCGCGGTTCGCGCGCTAAAGTCTCCTTAAACGGACTCATAAGTCATTGAAACGCAAGGCGTTGTTTAGGTAGACAAACGTCTGCCGCAGTATGGCGACTCGCTTGCACTTCACGCTGAAGCGTCGCACAGCGCAGGACACAACGTCGGCCGTGCGGGGTGCAGGTCGTAGATATGAGGAGACGATGGAGGAACGGCGACGGGTACCACGCCATCAAGTCGGAGAGGAGTTCGCGAATCTGCCGGCAAACATGAGTGTGCGAGTGCTCGACATCAGTACGGCTGGAGTGTTGTTGCAGTCTCCTCGGCTGCTTAATCCAGGTTCTCGGGGCAGTTTGCGGTTCACCCTCGCGGGAGCACCGTTTCTCGCTGATATTCAGGTTCGACGGGTGACGTCGGGGGCGGACGCAGGGTCGGGATATCGAATCGGCGCCACATTTGTGGGGATGTCACTGGAACACCGGCAGCTCATTGAACGGTTCATGAACAATGATTGATGGTGTCGCTGAAAGCAGCAGCTCTCGGATCAGCCCAATTGGGGCTATACGACCGCGCTCGCATATTCAACTGACCGGCCGCAGTGCTGAAGTCACCGCCCTCGAACAGGAAATTGACCGCGTTGCGCGCTCGGACGCGAAGGTCCTGATCACGGGCGAAAGCGGGGTCGGCAAAGAGATTGTCGCGCGCGCGATTCACTCGCGTGGTCCGCGTGCCAATCATGTCTTCGCGCCGGTGAACTGTGCCGGATTGCCAGAGACGCTCCTTGAATCCGAATTGTTCGGGCACGTCAAAGGCAGCTTCACGGGTGCCTACCGGGACAAGCCAGGGAAGCTCGAAACCGCGCACATGGGAACGATCTTCCTCGACGAAGTGGGGGAGATGACCCTTCGAATGCAGGGTCTCCTTCTTCGGTTCCTCGAGACCGGTGAACTCCAGAAGGTAGGCGCCGACGGAAGTGGACGAATTGTCAATGTCCGCGTGATTGCTGCGACCAATCGAGACCTGCGGGACATGATCAAGCAGGGAACGTTTCGGGAGGACCTCTTCTATCGCCTCAATGTGATTCACATCGTGGTCCCGCCATTGCGCGACCGCCGTGAGGACATTCCCGTCCTGGCAAGCCAGTTTCTGACACAGTTCACCGGCGCGGGTCGCTCATCGATTACCGGCATATCCCCGGAAGCGATGAAGGCATTGACCGAGTACTCGTGGCCAGGAAACGTCCGCGAACTCGAGAACGTCATCGAACGGCTTGTCGTTACGGTGAGTGGTTCCACGATCGGCGTCGAGCACTTGTCGTCCGAGATCAGGGCGTATGACGCCGTGCTCCTTCGCCCGAAGCGTGAACGGCGACGCACGGTTGCCGACGACCTTTATAAGCGGATGATTGAGCAGCACGAGTCCTTCTGGACGGCTGTCTATCCGCTGTTCATGGATCGGGAGATCACGCGCGCCAACGTTCGTGAAGTCGTACGGCGCGGCCTCGAAGAGGCGCGCGGGAACTACAAGATCGTCGCCCGCCTGTTCAACATGGAGGCTCGCGACTATAAGCGCTTCCTGAACTTCCTGCGGAAGCACGACTGCCAGATTCCGTTCAAGGAATATCGTTAACACCCCCTCTTGCCGGCTTCATCCCAGCAGCGCGGCGCAGGCTCCTGGATTGCAAAATCCAGGAGCTCAGTCGCGCGTTGCCCGCCACTGCAAGCGTTTGCAGTGAAAAGGTGAGAACAGCGTGTTCGAGACCTAAGGGCACGGTTGTTGCCACCTCAGCCGAACGTGTATAAGAGGCTCGTCCCGTTCGGTGTCGTTACAACAGATTATTGAGAATATCCAGGGAGCCTCGTGAGCAGCGATTCCCGAAGAGGGAACGATTATCTGCCAGATGCGGGATTTCATCGGATAGCGTCCGATGATCCCGGTCCGTGCAGCCGACGCCTTTCTCCTGAGCAGCGTCAGGCGTTGCTCGACGTCCGGCAGAGGGTTGCCAGACACGATCAACCACAGACGTTCCTCCAGGATCTGGTGAGGCGCATCGGCCAGATCGTCCGCGCTAAAGTCAGCGTCGCCGGGAAGCGGAACGGGGCATGGATTGTTGCCGCCGAATCGGCAGCGGAACCAGCTATCGTCATTCATGCGAACGGGGGACCGCATCCGTTCGATCGCATGAGTGCAACACCGGGACTGCGAGTGGAGTTGTGGCGTTCTTCAGATCGAGATTGGACGCTTGTCGGACTTACGAGTCGTCCCAACCCGCCGATCATTCTGATCATTGATGGAGACTGGACACCCTGCGCGCTCGTTTTCCGCGACCTGGCCCACAGCTTCTCGATGGGAGAGAGAGATTACGATTCGGCGCCACGCCCGCTCGACGCAATTTCTCAACGCTTGACGCGCGCACTCGCCGACACTGCTGGTCTGTCGGCGGTAGGCGAGGTGGTGCTGCATCACGTCGTGCAAGCAGTACCGAGCGGAATGGCTTCTCTCGCTGTTGCTGCCCCGGACGGTGAGCTATCTATAGTCGCGACCCGCGGCTACCCGCGTGCGCTCGTCGAACATCTCCGTATTCAATCCGGCAGTGGTGTCATCGGGGCGGTTCACGTGTCGAGAATGCCTCTGCTCGTACCCGACGTAACCGCCACGCCCGGTCTCGCTCGACATCGATCTCGCTATCGCACCAGCTCGTTTGCTGCTGTCCCCGTTGTTGCCGGTGCCGAATCGCTGGGCGTGATCTCGCTGACAGATCGTTTAGCGCCCGGACCTTACACCCCCGACGATCTCACCGCGCTTTCAGTGCTGCTTGCTCCTGCAGCGCTCGCGCTTGGGCGCGAGCGCGTGTGGAGAGAGGCACAATCCTACGCGCAAGCTGCCGTCATTGATCCGGTGAGCGGGTTGTTCAACCGGCGGTATTTCCAGGCGCGGCTGGACGAAGAGCTTCAGCGCGCTATTCGCCAACTGACCTCCGTTGGCTTGCTGATGGTTGATCTCGACGGTTTCAAAAGCATCAACGATCGATTTGGACACGTGGGAGGGGATCTCGTGATTCGCGATATCTCTGAGATCCTGCGTCGGTCGGTGCGTATCTTTGATGTCTGCACGCGCTTCGGCGGTGAAGAATTCGCCGTCATGATGCCGGGAGGCACGGCAGAGAGCGCGGGCACTATTGCTGAGCGGATTCGCCAGCGTGTCGAAGCGTACCAACGAACTGAACCCGATCTGTCCGATCTGAGAGTGACTGCCAGCATTGGGGTCGCAGTATCGCCGCCGGGCGTAACGGCACGCGACCTCATCGAACGAGCTGATCGCGCGCTCTACCATGCGAAGAAGGCGGGAAAGAATCGCGTCAGCACAGCGGCGAATGACGGCACTGTTCTGCCTGACTAACTCTTCTGTGCCTGACTAGTCTTCCTTTAAGGCATGCCTTAGTATCGGGGCGAAAACCAGAAATTACAGAATTTCTCAAAACGGTTTCGGTACCTCATCCGGAAAACTGCGAACTCTGGCGTGCGTGCGATGACGCGAGCTTCCGTGCAAAGATATGCAAATAAGGGACTTCTACCAAACGCCAGAACCGTCGTGGCTAAGGAGATTGTCATTCGGTACGAGGATTTAGCGCAGAAGTGTGATCTTTGACACGACTTTAGAGGACTTTGCTGTTGACCTTTGTCACTCCAAAAAGGCAGACTTATTACCTCCTGCTTATTTGAGATTTGGAGTTACGTGAAATGTCGACCTTGTCCTCACCCAGAACGCCCCGCAACCTGCCGCTCCTCCTAGGTGAAAGCTCTGCGATCACTTCTCTTCGGCGAGAGATCGAAGCCGCCGCGCGGACCGACGCCAAGGTGTTAGTACTCGGTGAGACAGGCTCTGGAAAGGAAGTCGTCGCGCGACTTATCCACGAGCATAGCCAGCGGTCGTCGCGCGCGTTCGTCGCGGTGAACTGCAGCGGCATTCCCGAAACGCTGCTCGAATCGGAACTCTTCGGTCATACCCGTGGAAGTTTCACAGGCGCATACCGCGATAAGCCCGGTCTGGTTCGACAGGCCGACCGCGGGACGCTGTTCCTCGATGAACTCGGCGAGATGAGCCTGCGAATGCAGGCTGTGTTGTTACGATTCGCCGAAACGGGCGAAATTCAGACTATCGGTGTAGACGGCGTGACAGGACGATCGGATGTTCGCCTCATCACTGCAACGAATCGAAATCTGCGCGAGCGGATCGATGCCGGTGTCTTCAGAGAGGATCTGTATTTCCGCCTCAACATCATTCAGATTCACGTTCCACCGCTTCGTGAGCGATCGGAGGACGTGATGCTGTTGTTGCGACACTACCTGCGCAAAGCCAGTGAAACACATCGGCTTCATTGCCCCGAGCTGACGCCAGACGCCGAGCAGCTGCTCAGTGCCTATGCATGGCCGGGGAATGTTCGCGAGTTGAAGAACCTCGCTGAACGTCTTGTCGTGAGGGAATGGGATCGACCGATCGCTTCCGGTGATCTCCCACAGGAAATCCGCGGCAGCCGCGACTCCGTCTCCGCGACTCCGAGTACCAGCGTCGGGTTCAATCAGGAGTCAGTGCCAGCCGTGCGCCGTCTTGAACGCGGCTCCGGTGCAGCCGATCGACTCTGGGATCGACTGATCGCTGGTGAGAACTTCTGGACGGTTGTGCACCAGCCTTTCAAGGCGCACGAGTTGACGCGCGATGATCTCGCGGCGTTGATTCATCGTGGGCTCGAGCACACGCGCGGCAGTTATCGCGCTCTGCTGGGCGTGTTTGGGTTGCCACCGACAGACTACAAGCGTTTCCATGCGTTCTTGTATCAGCAGAACTGCAATTTGCCAGTTGGTCCCTACCGCACGGCTCGAGCGACCATGCGCCGTCAAGATCGGCCGGCTTCTGTCTATACACCCGCCTGCTGATCTGCGTACGCGCATTCGAATGAGGCGGTGACGATGCGTCGCCGCCGCCCTCCTGATTAGAGCTCCTCTTCCTGGATCAGCGCGTTGAGTCCTGCGTGTCCGTCGCGTACGTCAAAGTCGTACATCAACGCTTGCTCGAAGCATTCAAAAAAGCGCGACCCCAGTTCGACGTGCACCGGATGCTCGAGGTATGCCTTCAGGCCGTCGAGATCATCGAATTCCAAGATCGCCGCGTGAGTATAGTCCTCGCGCATCAATTGTTCGTAAGGTCGGCCATGAGTACGTCGGCGGCCGATCCGCGTCTTCTTAATCGACGGGATTCCGTCGATCGCGTCTGCGAATGCCTTGGCCAGCCGACGCCGCGCGTCATCTCCCAAGTTCGGCTTTGGTCTGAAGAGGACCACGTGAAGCATCATCGTCGGCGTCCTCGCGGTGAATGACGCGGCTTTTTCCGGGCGCTTTCAGCACGAACGATCGCGGTTCGTCGATGTCTTTGAGGTTTGTCGTGCGGGGGACTCAGGGTTTCGACATTTTCGTTGTCTGGGCGACCGCGCTTGCGAATGAAGCGCTGCTGACGGCGCTCCTGATTCCGCTCACGCTTGCGCTGCTTGAACGGCTCGCGCGGATCTCGATGTTCCCCACCGGGCCTCCAGTCCCGTCCGCGAGGTGCTTTCGGTTTCTGAAAGTCCGCGCGCGCAGCGTCGGGTGAGTCCCACAGCCTTCCACGCTGGAACCACTTCATCTCCGCATCGGGATGGCGCTTCTGGAGGCGGCGCAGCGTTGGAAGCAGGTCTTCGCGGTCGGCCGCCCGGAACGACGTCGGCAATCCGCCGGCGAGGATGGTCCAGTACGCGTAGCGTGGTGGCATAGCTTGCTGCTGGTTACTGCCCGAAGCGTTTGAGTTTCTCGACGAGAGTCGTGCGTTTGATGTGTAGGAGCTCGGCTGCCCGATTCCGGTTGCCGCCGGTGCGATCCAGGGATCGTTGAATGAGATCACGCTCGATCGCGGCGAGATAGGCGGGCATATCGAGACCAGTCTCGGGAAGGTCGACGAAGGGGGTTTGAGCGGATGAGGGCACGAGATGCACCTCCGACGGCAAATCCGAGAGGTCGATCTGCTGTCGACCAGCACTCAGCGCTACCGCGCGCTCCACGGCGTTCTCGAGTTGACGGACGTTTCCCGGCCAGGGATACGCCATCAGCGCCCGCATGGAATCCTGTGAAACTTGCATCTGAGAGGTCGGTGAGAACTTCTCCAGGAAATGCTGAACGAGCACAGGAATGTCATCCCGCCGATCTCGCAGCGGTGGCAATTGCACCGGGATAACGTGCAGCCGGTAGTAAAGATCCTCGCGAAACGATCCCTCGGCCACCATCCTGGCGAGGTCCGAATTGGTGGCCGCGATCACGCGCACGTCGACCTTGATCGTCTGACTGTCGCCCACGCGTTCGAACTCACGCTCCTGGAGTGCGCGCAACAGCTTCGTCTGGAGCGCGCTGCTCATCGTTCCGACTTCATCGAGGAAGAGCGTTCCCTTGTGTGCCTGTTCAAATCGTCCCTGGCGTGCGCCTACGGCGCCGGTGAAAGCGCCGCGGACATGACCGAAGAGCTCCGCCTCCAGAAGGGTTTCAGGAATTGCGCTGCAGTTCAGCGCAACGAATCGATGTGTCCGGCGCGCGCTGTTGTGATGAATAGCCCGAGCCACAACTTCCTTGCCCGTGCCTGTTTCCCCGGTGATGAGGATGGTGCTGTTCGAGCGCGCAACGGTCTCCAGCAGATGAAACAGCTTCTGCATCGGCCGGCTTCGCCCAAGTATTCCCCCGAATTGGTAGCGCTCCTCGAGTTGTGACCGCAGATACGCGTTTTCAGACCGGAGGCGTCGTTGCTCCAAGGCATTCTGCAAGACGTGGAGGAGCTCGTCGAACTGGAATGGCTTCGCAACAAAATCCGACGCCCCCCGCTTTATGGCATCGACTGCGTCTTTCACCGTGCCGAAACCCGTGATCACGATTGCAACGATGCTCGGGTATCTGTCTCGCGCAGCTTCAATGACCCGGGAGCCATCAATGCCCGGCAACCGGAGGTCCGTGATCACGATATCGAACGCGAATTGCTCCAGCAGTTCGAGAGCTCGCTCGCCGCTATCGGCCTGGACCACCTCGAAGCCGCGCTCCGCGAGACGCTCCGCCATCAGACCGCGAAGGGTGGTCTCATCATCGACGATAAGCAGGTGAGGAGCAGCGCCGGCTGTTTGCAAGGCGCCAATATATTGACACAGGCAAACCTAACGATCGCTCGACAGCAGCCGATACAGCGATCGAAGCTGTTCGGCGGGCCATGTGGCTCGCAGTCACTAACTAACAACGGCCGTCACCAGGAGGCCTGTGAGAGCATATGGACCGCCAGACCCTCTCGATCATGAAGGCGTGCGAAGCAGTCGGAGTGAGCCGACGCACCATCTACAATTGGATTTCCGCCGGGAAAGTCGAGTACGTGCGGACCGCGGGAGGATCCATACGGATCTTTGCGGATACGCTGTGGCGCGACGCGGCGGCGCCGACGCGCTCCGAGGAGTCCGACTCCCGGGCGGTGTCCGGCTCGCACGTGTGAGCAGCCCCGCGAAGACCTTCGTCGACGAAGATTCGCAGGCGGGCCCCGATCTTCAGGCTCTATTTCATCGCCTGAACAACCAGCTCGGGGTTCTGCTGGCGCAGGCCGAGTTGCTCGAGGCCAAATCCCCAGACGACGCGAGTCGTGTGCGTGCAGCCGAAGTGCTGACCAGCACGCTCGCAGCCTTGGGCACTGTTCGCGAGATCCGCCAGCGCTCCGAGCTCGCGGCCGGCTGATTACTCCCGCTCACAGTCCTATAACGGGTCGGCGCCCACCGGCCCTGGCTCAATCCCAGACACCAACTCAGAATCGTAATTTCAGTGTCAGCTTCTTGGCGAGGAGCGTTGGCGTTTCGTCAATGATTTGGCGTTTTTCGCGGGCTGCCTTGTCCGCGGCATCTCGTGGTTCAAACCGGACAAGCACATCCAAGTATTTGTGAGCACAGCTACTTAGAGCGAATTCCGTCACGTCGTTGCACTGCGATGCGCGTCGATTCGTCGCGTTGGTACCGCGGTTGCCTTACATGGCGCCGGAGGTCACACGCATGCGCCCCCAGATTGGTTCTGAGAATCCGCGCGTTATTGCCAGCATTCCCTTTGTAGAACAGCTCGCCCGACGTGTTGCGGCCACGATGCCCCACTCGATCGATATTGGAGATCTTGTCCAGGATGGTGTGATTGGGCTCATCGACGCAGCGCACCGGTTCGACGAGGGGCGCGGCATCAAGTTCGAGACGTTCGCTGAACGTCGCATCCGGGGAGCCATGATTGACGCTCTGCGCAAGGATGCCTGGCCGCGAGGGGTTCGCCGCCAGCGACGGGAGCTCGAAGCCGCCCGCGAGGAGTTGAGGCGGGAGTTGGGTCACGAACCGTCTCTGGCAGATCTCGCGGCCAAAGTGGGTTCCGACGAAAAGCGCCTTGGCCGAACGATCGTTCGAATCAATGCGATTGAGTCGACTTCTCCCCTGGCCAACAACGAACACCTCGACGAGTCGACCCTTCCAACTGCCCTGATTCCCTCTGAGCCCGAACAGCCCGACGCTGCTTACGAACGGCAGGAAACCAAAGATCGGGTGTGCGCCGCGATCGCGTCGTTGCCGCCCCGTGAGCAGAAGGTGATTGGCCTCTATTACTACGGCGAGGCCACGATGAAACAGATTGGCGCCGAAATCGGTGTGAACGAATCGCGCGTTTCACAACTCCATGCGCGCGCCATCCGTCGCCTCCGCGACGCCCTCGCGGCCATAACGCCGGGCGTCGAGGTCGCGAAGATCATGCGCACGGCGATCCTGGAATTCCAGCAGAAGCCGCGCATGGCGAAAGCCACGCTCGAGAGCCGCAGCACTATCGATGGAGTGGCCAGACCTGGAGTGGTTGTGAACTACGCCAGCGCCTCGCGCACGCTGCGCAGCAAGTCGCCAAGTCGAAAGGGTTTGGCCAGCCAGCGGCAGCCACTCTCTTCGAGAAAGCGCTCCGCATCGACGCCGGCGACGTCGCCGGTGACAAAGATCACTCGTCGCGCCAATACGGGACTCGCGGCGGCGATCGCTCGGTAAAGCGCCATTCCGTCGATCCTTGGCATCTTGAGATCACAGATGACAAGGTCGTAGCTACTCTGACGCACGCGGGCGAGGGCCTCTTCGCCGTCGCCCACGTGATCCACTTGTAGTCCAGCGTCGATCAACGCCTCGCTGACGGCAAGCGCGAGCGCTCTTTCATCCTCCACCAACAATACAGACGCTTCTCTCGTCACCTCGCCGTTCGAGCGTGCCACACGGCGAGCCTTGGACAACGTGTCTGCCGTGCTCACGGGCAATTCAACTGTGAAAGAGGCGCCGCCATCTGGCGAGGAATCGACCCGAATGCTGCCACCATGCTCCTGGACGATCGCGTACGCGACGGTCAACCCGAGCCCTGTGCCCTTCCCTGTCTCCTTGGTGGTGAAGAAGGGGTCAAAGATCTTACTTTTCACTTCCGGCGGTATTCCCGGCCCATCGTCGCTGACCTGAAAAACCACCGCGTCGTGGTCGGCGTCGTGCCAGGTCCTGATCACGAGCGATCCGCGACCGTTTGCCGTAAGCATCGCCTGCTCGGCGTTGATGACCAGATTGAGGAGGACCTGCTGAATCTGATGCGCATCCGCAAAGACAGGCGGGAGGCCAGAGGCGAGCGCCGACAGCACGTCGATGTTGAGGGTGCGTTGCTCGTACGGACGCAACGCCATTGTCTCTTTGACAATTTGATTGAGGTCGATGAGTGAGCGGGTCGACTGGCGTTTTCGCGCGAATGTCAGCAGATTACGAACGATGCGCGCGGCACGCTCCGACTCGCCCAGAATCACATCCAGGCCACGCCGCGTAGTCGCGTCGCCGGCTCTTTCAGCCAGTCGCTCGGCCCAACTGAGGATCGTCGCGAGCGGGTTGTTCAGCTCGTGCGCGACGCCAGAAATGGTCTGCCCAAGCGCCGCCATTTTTTCGGCCTGAAGTAATTGCAGATACAAGTCGCGCGATTGATCGTCGAGCCGCTTTCGTTCACTGACATCCCGCAGCAGCGCCTCGACACGCAATGATGTGCCCCGGCCGACGCGGTCGGCGCGAGCGGTGACTTCGACCCAGACGGATTCGCCGTCACGCCTGATGAGACGCAGCAGATAGTCGCTTACTGCCCCCTCGTTCACCAGTCTGGTGAGGAACGCCGTGCGAGCGCTGGCGTCCACGAAGCGCTCAGGCCGAAAGAGGACGACCTCGTCATCCGGAGTCTCCGGTGGATAACCGAGCATGATTTTGAGATGCGGGTTGGCGGCGACCGTTCCGCCGCCGCTGGTCTCCACTTGACGGCTGATAGTGCCGATGTAGACGCCCTCGTGCACCGCCTCGAAGAAGCGTGCGAACGCAGTAGCGCGTTGCCGATCGGGAATGTGTCTCGAGTCTGCGGGCACGACGAGGCGATTATAGGCGGCGCCGCAAGTCCCGCCGTCCAACTAAGGTCGCGGCGTTGGTGTCGACGATGGAAAGTGGGACGCGTACTTCTTCTCGATTGCCGCGCGAATTTGTTGAACCGAGCTGCCCGTATTGAACAACGACATCGCATCCCTGCCGACATCGAGGCAAATCGCGCAACCAATGCCGTGTGGCTCCCATTCCGTGACCGTTCCGTTCGCCGTTCGCGCCTTCACGAAGCAGTCGTGATTTCCGTTATGGCCCATCCGCTCGCACCCGCAATAGCACGGTACGTGCTGCAGCACTTCTGGATGGCGAGCGGCAAATTCGTACACCTGTTGCACGATCGCCATAGGACGCGACGGGGTGAACGGCACCGGCGGCAACGCTGGCAGAGGGCCGGTATGAGCCTTGACCGGGGCGATCCGGTTCGGAGTACCTGTAGCGGCTGCCTGAGAGTGCTCATGTTGGCCCGCTACGGCGATCGTCGCGGACGATGATGCCGCCAGAACCAGACATGCCGAGACGACGAGGCCAAGGATCTTCATAGAAGGATGGTAGCCCATTTGGACGCCGCCGGTGGGCATGAAGCGTGTGCTGGCTGACGCCGATAACCGGAGAAGCACGAAAGCGTGTAGGCACAGCCTCCCACGCATATGTGGGTTGACGCTGCGGCCATGGTGAGGCCCCCATGCGATTGATGGGGCGCAATGATGTCGTCCTCATGGTGGGGCTGACAGTTGCGCTGTTCGTAATTTTTTCGGCCCCGGTCTCGCACTTCCTCGATTACGTGAGGGAGATCGAGATGACGCGCGGCCTCCATCTGGTGCCCGCGCTGTTCATTCTCGCCACGATTTTCAGCTTCCATCAGCTGCGAAAGCGTCAGGAAATGCGCGACGAGGCTCAGAGTGTGGCGCGCGCTGCGAGAGAAGCCACCGAGCGCGCCGCAGAGATGGCGAGGCTCGTCGCGTTTGGGCATGCGCTCGCCCGATCAATGGACAGTGAATCGAGCGATTCGATTGGGGATGTCGCGGCGGGCCAGGTCCCATTACTGGCTCCGGGACGTGGGGCGTGGGTGATGACCCGCACGCGAGGGGGGCATTGGGAGTCGATGATGGCCGTCGGTGAGTCGTCTCCCGACGATCGTGAGCGTGCAGCACGCCGAGCGCTCGGTGAAGTCGAGCCGCTGATAGGCGTCGTGTCGAGCGACATTTGTTTCCCCATGATTGTGGCCGGCACACCCGAGGGCGTACTTGGCGTTGCTCCTGAACCACCGCTCACCGAGCATCAGCGCAACATCCTAAGCGCCGCTGCGGCGTTGCTTGCCGTATCGCTGAAGAACTCTCAGTTGTTTCGTGAGGTACGCGAGAACAGCGTTCGCGATGCGTTGACCGGCTGTTTCAATCGCGCGCACGCGATGGAGGTGCTCGATGCGGAGATACGTCGTGCGCGTCGATCAAAGCTTCCACTGTCGCTGATCATGTTCGATCTCGACAATTTCAAGGAGATCAACGATCGCCACGGACATCTGTGTGGTGACGCCGTGCTCGCTGCTGTGGGTTCGAGAATGAAGTCGGAACTCCGTGGCAGCGACATGAAATGCCGCTACGGCGGCGACGAATTCATGCTCATCCTGCCGGACACGCCCTTAGCAGGTGCCAAGCAAGTCTCTGAGAATCTGCGGACAGCCCTCGAGTCACATCACATTACGTGGAACGCCGACCAGGTGAGAGTGACTGCGAGCTTTGGCGTCGCTGTGGTGAATCCGACCGATCTGGATCCACTTGCGGCGATTGCTCGAGCCGATTCGGCACTGTATCGCGCCAAGGAGCGTGGTCGCAACGACGTCGTGGCCGAGGAGCAGCCGACCCTCGTCTAACGGAGCGTTTCCTCCGGCGTTGCCCGCACGGCCGGTCCCAGCGCAAACGTCATCGTTCCGTCGACGACGACGCGTCCGTTGACACGCGCGAACCCATCAAGCTGACCGACCCGGCTACGCAGGCTCTTTACTCGCGCTTCGATTTCGACCACATCGCCCGCATAAACCGGTCGCCTGAACCTCACCCGCTCAATCCCTCGAAACAATGGAATGCGTCCGCGATTCTCGGGCTTCGACAAAATCAGGATGGCGCCCACCTGCGCGATGCATTCGGTCAAGATCGTGGGCGGCAGGGCAGGCGGTTCCCCGGGTTGGTGCGCAAGATAGCGCTCGTTGAGAGAGACATTCTTGATACCGACGATCCGTTTGTCTGGCTCGAGCTCCGTGACGCGATCGACCAGCAGAAAGGGATAACGATGCGGGAGGATGTGCTCGATGACGGTGTAGTCCAGCGGCAAGCTCAAAGGATCCATGAGAGCCCAGTATAATTCGCTAGCCTGCCGACTGTCGGCCCATCCAGCCAGCAATGACTGACCGCATACCCGACCAACCCTCCGATCCCCGGCTGCAAAGCGGGGCCCGGATGGCGACCGACACCGAGCTGCTATCGACGCTGTTCGATTTGGGACGCGAAGTGACCTCGGTGCTCGACCTCGAAGAGTTGCTCGCCAAGATTCCACAGCTCATCGCGAGGCTAACCCGATTTAGCGCCTTCTCCGTCTACCTCCTCGACGAGAAACGACAGGAGCTTCGGATTGCGTACGCCGTCGGGTATCCGAACGACGGCGCCGGTATTCGGCTCCGTATTGGCCAGGGTGTGGTGGGCGCGGCCGTGCAAGAGGGACGGCCGATCCTGGTGAACGATATCCGTCGCGAGCCGCGCTACAGGGGTCCGCTACGGAACATGCTCTCTCAGCTCGCGGTTCCGCTGCGGCGCAAGGGCCGAGTGATCGGCGCGCTCAACCTGCTGAACGAAGTCGAAGGCGCGTTCACGCCGCAGGACGAAGCGCTGCTGCGGCAGTTTGCTGCGCACGTCGCCGTCGCGATTGAAAACGCGCGCCTGTTCGAGTCCGAGCGCCACTACGTCGACACGCTTGAAACGCTCGCCGAAATCGGGCGCGAAATGTCGTCGATCCTCGACCTCGATGCGCTGTTGACGCGAATCGCGAGTCTCACGAAACGCCTGATCGATTACCGCACGTTCGGCATCCTCCTGCTCAATGAGGACACGCAGCAGCTGGAGATGAAGCTGGCAGTCCGCTATGGTCAGGGTGCCGTGTCAAAGAATTTCCACCTTGGCGAGGGGCTGGTCGGATGGGCCGCCCAGCACAAAGAGCCCGTGCTCGTCGCCGACGTCTCACAAGATCTTCGCTACATCAATCTGGTGGCCGACGCTCGATCAGAGCTCGTGATCCCAATGCTCATCAAGGATCGCTGCATTGGCGTCTTCGACCTCGAGAGCCCCGAGCTGGACGCCTTCAGCAAAGAGCATCAGGAACTCCTGACGCTGCTGGCCAGTCAAGCAGCAGTCGCCATCGATAACGCGCGGCTCTATGAAGAGGTGCGACGCAACGAGGAGCGAATCGAAAGGGAACTTCGGTTTGCGCGTCGCGTGCAGCTCGCACTACTGCCAACTGAACTACCCAAAACGGTTCGTGATGCCGATGTCGCGGGTCGATTCGAATCGGCGCACGAGCTCGGAGGTGATATTCACGATTTCCTGGCGCCAGAACCGAATTCACTGGTCGTGGCAGTCGGCGATGTCTCTGGCAAAGGTGCGCCAGCCGCACTCTATGGAGCGTTCGCAGCGGAGCTGGTACGCTCGCGAACGACGCGCCGGCGCTTCACTCCGGATCGCTTCAGTGTGTCCGGCGTGCTCCAGGCGATGAACACAACGTTGCACGAGCGACAACTGGAAGAGTACTACTGCACCCTGTGTTACGCCTTTTTCGATTTCTCACGACGCGTCGTCACGCTCTCCAACTCCGGATTGCCGTATCCGATCCATTGCTCGTCAACATCTTGCGGGCAGATCGAGTTGCCCGGAGTGCCACTCGGATCGTTTCCGGGCGTGACGTACGACGAGGTGAGTATCGAGCTGAAGCGAGACGACATTTTCGTGTTCTGCACAGACGGTATCTTTGAAGCGCTGAACGAAGACGGCGCTGAATTTGGCGCGTCTCGTCTGGCAGGTGTGGTCAGTCGATTCCGCGACCAATCTGCGCGCGCCATCGTCGATGCGATTTTCGAGGAGACCACAGCGTTCCGGGGGGCCAGACCGCAGGGCGACGACATGACAGCCGTCGCCGTGAAGATCACCGCCTGAGCGACTGGTCTGAAACGAGGTCGCGCACGGATCGTGAATAAAATCAGGGGCCGGAGTACGGCGATGCCAGCGCCTGCCTGAAAATACGTACCCCGGTGACCCGGCGCGACCTGCCACGCACTTGTTCAAGATGCGTGCCCCTGCCAATCACAAGGAATTGCGCCAAAACCCGCGATGGTCCTGAAGAATGCGTCCCCTTCAGTGGGCGGCCGCGTGTCGTGTCGAGGTAGCGCCCGACCTCCGCGGGCGACACGTGCCGATGCCAACTAACGACAGGCGACCACCGTCTCACTAGCTGGAACGGTCGTGGCGCGCGGGCGCGCGCATCGCCTCGACCGAGAGGGCTCAATCATGAGGAAGGTTGTCTTCGCAGGCGGAATTGGGGTCGCGATTATCGCGCTGGCGGCAGTCTATGCGACACGCGTCGACGCACAGGATCGAAGTCGCTTCAATCTGCAGAGCGCATTCTTGCTGGGTCCGGGCTCGTCTATTGGCGTCACGGCGCGCGACTCGGAGGCTGGTGTTGTAGTGAAGGAGGTGAGGGCGGACAGTCCTGCCTCTCGTGCCGGCGTAAAGCAAGGAGACGTCGTCACTGAATTCGATGGCGAACGGGCGCGGAGTGCGGCTCAGTTCTCGCGACTCGTTCGAGAGACAGCGCCCGGGAAGACGGTAAAGATATCGGTCCTGCGGAATGGAACGGCAATGGCGATGGACATCGCACCGGAGACACTGGATTCGAATGCCATTCGATTCCCGAATCTGACCCGTGACGACCTCGATCGGCACCTTCAGACGTTGCCACGAGATTTCAATTTCGACTTCGATTTCGCGGAGCCGTGGCTGAGTGTCTACTCACCGCGCCGTCTCGGGATGACGATCACACCGCTTAGCGATCAGCTTGCAGCCTACTTTGGCGTCAAGCAGGGCGTTCTCGTTTCCGAGGTAGAAGCGGGTTCGTCCGCCGAAGCCGCTGGACTCAGAGCCGGTGATGTGATCACCGCGGTCAAGGGTCAGGCCGTGTCTTCATCGAACGATGTGGTGAGAGAGCTACGCGAGGCTGAAGCTACTGTAGAGATCCGCGTGACGCGTGAACGGAAGGAGCTCACTTTGTCGGCAAAAATGCCAGAGCGCACACGCGCGTTCGCTCGGCGAGGTGGTCGGGCTATCTAACTGCTTTTCGACGCAGTTACCCGCTCGAACGGAAGGACTTCGGCCGGCGGCATAGAGCTGCCGGCCGGCCACGCGCCCAGGACGGTGACGAGCTGGGCGGAGATCAAGGTCGTCACCGCCTTCGTTGTCGCATCTGTTTCACGGCCCGGCCCAACCTCGATCGCCAGGACGCCGATGCATCGTTCAACGCCGAGCAACGGCACAACGATGGCTGATTGGGAGTTTGGTCCTCCAGCCACACTTTGGAGAGTTGATGTCCGCCAGGCGGCCGCGGCGGCATTCGGAGAAGATGGGCCAATAGGGCCGAGCTGGATCAGTTGCCTCGAATCATAGCCGTGCCAAGCAACTGGAAACATTTCCTCACCGGCAGCCATCCATACAACGATTCCGGAAGCGTCAAGCAGAGTCGCGGTTCGTACCAACAGAACCTGCAGGTCACTCTCGGTTCGCATCCGGCTGATTGCCGTGCACAACGCTGCCGTTTCGTTGAGATCGATCGTAGGTTCAACGACCGTTGCCGGTGCGACCAGTTCAGGCGGGGCGCCCGGACGCACGACATCTATGTCTGGTGCGATGGACGTGACTTCGACCGACGGTGCGGTGCTCGGCCTGCGCGTAGAATGGACGAGGGCCCATGCAAACAGAAGAGCGACGCCGGCCAGCACAGTCCACGCCTGTTTCAGATCGTTGGACCTGCCATCTGACACGGCGCTGGCTTCCGCTACTCGCAACGCCCGCAGCTGTTCTCGCAGTGCCTGGCGCGTCCGTGTCGTCTCAGTAAATAAGAGGTCCGCGGCCATCAGGTCGAGGTCCGCGCGTATATTCTCTCCTGCGCGCGCATCGACCTCCGCGAGGGAAGCCGCCCCTTTTGCCAGCTCGCCGGCAGACGCCGCTCCGGCCGCCAACAGCTCTCCGAGCAGCCAGGTGCTTTCAGACGCGATCTGCCGGATGCGTGCGCTCGTGGCCGTGAGGGTCTCTTTGTCGATTTGGCCGGATGCGACGTAGCTGAGTTCGTCCCGCGTCAGTTCATCGAGGAGCGCTTCAAGTCGATCGATACGGCCTGCTGACCGTGTGCCGGCAGCTTCGAGCTTGCCCACGTGCTGGGCGAGAGCCCAGGTCCACGCAACGCTGCCCGCCCCAGTGGCCACGAGAATGGCCGGAAGAAGGAGGCGGAGGATCCGCGTCTTCATGTAGTCGGAGACAGGATACCAAAGGATCTAGGGATTGGGAGGGCGGGTAGTGAATTCTGTCTTTGGGTGCAGGATCACGTAAGTAGGCAAACCAACTGCCTCGAATCGGGTCATGATCGATCGCGCCGGTTCTTCGTCTGGCTGCTCCGCCTGATACTTCACTCGGACGTAGCCATCGAGCGCTGCCTTGACGCTGTCATCCGCCAGCGTTGTCTGATCCATCACCAGACAGTTCTTGCACCACGTGGCCCACATGTCGACGAGCACGGGCTTTCCTTCGCGTTCCGCAACGGTCAGACCCTCTGCCAGTGACGCGTACCAGCCGGCCTTGAGTTTTTCTTCAACACTCGACGCCACCTCGCGAGCGTCGACCCAGCGATCCGCGAAGAGCCCGTATGCGAGATAACCGTAGTAGGCAGCGGTGGCCAATATGAAGACGCCGAAGGCTTGCTTGACGCGAACCATCCATGCACCCGGCTTGGGTAATGCCGTAAGCCCTGCGCCCGCCAGTGGCCACGGCACCGCCATACCGACGCCAAGCAGGAACGGCAGCGCCAGCGCTGCGATGGTGCCACGAGCGTACAGGTCGCTCGAGAACAACACGACCTGAATGACGACCGGAGCCACACACGCCCCCGCCAGCAAGGCGGCGACTGCTCCCATCACGAACGCGAGGGCGACACTCCCCCGCTTCGATGGGTCCGTACCGATTGCCCCAGAGAATCGAGAAAAGTCGATCTCGAACACGTCGAACATCGCGAGCGCGAGCGCCACAAAGATCGCGGCGATTCCGAGGTTGAACCAGGGTGAGGCGTTAATTGTTCCGAACGATCCAGCAGTCAGGATGACGACGAGCCCGAGGATTCCGTAAACCAGGGCCATGGCGCCGCCATAGGCGCCACCAAGGAGGAACCCGCGCGCCCGCGAACCGCTCCCAGCCCCCGCTCCGATGATGGCAAGGTTGATGGGAATCATCGGCAGCACGCAAGGCGTGAGGTTCAGTGCCAGACCTCCGAGTAAGACGAGTAGCAGGATCGCGAGTGGCCCTCGTCCCTCAAACAGTCCCCGCTGCTTGACCCCGCTCTCCGCGTTTCGCACGAACTGAAGGAAATCGTTGACGTTCTGGTACCCGCCGGTGCTGGCGGCGACCAAGAACTGATCTAGATTGGCTGTCCCGCTCTCGCCAGCGCTTGCTGGCAGAAATGGGGCGAGCAGCGGTGCAGAACCCGGCGCACGACCACTTCCAAACGCGATCCCCTTGAAGACCGCGGCATAGCTGGTTGGGCGATCGGCGCCGTTCTTGACGACGGTCAGGGTCCAGAGAATGTCGGTCGTCACAGGCGCGTAGCACAATCTGTCGTCGCACGCCTGATACCGGAGATGGCCTGGGACGTCCACACGGCCGGTCGGCATCGTCTCAGCAACGTCGAACTTCACGCCAATCGCGAATTCGTGCTCGAACACGAGTAGCGGCTGCGCTTGACCGATCTGAGCAAACTCCGTGGCTTTCGGGAAGACCACCTCGCTGACCTTGATACCTTCTGGTGCGTCAACGGAGAGCACCGTCGGAATCAGGGTCGGGTCGCGCGGTGCATCGGATTGAACGTGAAACCGATCGGGAATTCGGACCTGGAGGGCGGCACGAACTGGCGAGCCCGGTGCGGCATCAGACTCGACAAGGGGAAGCAACTCTGCCTTGACGCCCCGAAGCTGCGCGACAGAATTCTGCGGTAGCAGAAGCAGCAGCGCGACTGTCGCGACCAGCGCACGCACGGCTAGCCCACCGGCTTGAGCGGAATGTACGCGGCGACGCTTTCCATCTGGACGTTGTGTCCTTTCACGGGCGGGAGATCCTGGTACAAGAAGTCCCACTTCCAACGTTCCGACGGGTTGGACGCCTGCAGCCAGTTTCGAGCGGGAATCGGCCGGGTGAATGGCACCTTGTCCGCATCTGCGTAGGTCGATGGCAGTGCGCGGGCGATGGCCACGCGTACGTCGCCGCTTGACTGATAAGGGACCGAGAGTCCCAACAAACGGCCCAGCATCGCCAGGATCTGCCAGTCCTCCATGGCTTCTCCCGGAGGCGCGATCGCTCGCGAGGCGCCTTGCACTTTCCCCTGGTCGTTCGTGTAAATCGCGTCCTTCTCGACCCACGCAGCACCGGGCAACACGAAGTCCGCTGCCGCGGCCAGGGTTGACATGACGACCCCCTGCACTACAAGCAGGGGAAGGGCGCCATTTTGACGGGCGGACACTATCCATGAAACGTCGCCAATCGAACCATCGGGTCCCGGATCCAACACGTACAAAACTTTGACGCGCCCGGAGCTGATTGCGGTTCGTAGCGCCGCGACATCGGCATCGCCACCGTTTCCCTGGCCGACGGCAAAGCCAACGTCACGTGCACCGTTGACGTTCGGCGCATCGGTCGAAGGAACGATGAACTTGGCCCCCGCAGGTTGCTTCTTCGCGCTGTTCTTCCATGTCACGGTCACGGAGCCCATGCCATCGCCTCCGAGCAGCCCCGTGACGACGTTCTTGAGGACGAAGAGCTCTTCTGTCGCGGCATGCGCCGAGACGAGGAAGCGAACGGAAGACGGATCTGCAGAACCCGCACCCTGAATTGCATCCCTCAGCCTCGGGCCGACATCATGCCAGGCCAACGGTTCCAGTCCGGTGGACGTCCGCACCATTGGGCGACGTAGTCGCGCCGTGCCTTCAACCCAGTGATAGTCGAACCGCCCGATGTCGCACATCCAGTACCCGTTGATCTCGGGGTTGAGTCGAGGAGTCATCCGGATGAGACGCGATCCCTTTGCCCACTCGGGTTTGGCTTTTTGCCATGCGCTCGTGTTGCATCCCTTTGAGCACATCGTGCAGATCGTGTCGACGACACCGGGATTGTCCCAGGGCCGGCTCTTGAACCGGTACTCCTTCGTCGTGATTGCTCCAACCGGGCAGACATCCATCAGGTTGCCTGAGAGGAGCGAATGAACGCCCTCTTCCCGGAAGGTCGCAATTTCGCTCCCATTGCCACGATCGGCGATGCTGATTTGCGCGTCCCCGTCGATCTCGCGCATGAAGCGGACGCACCGCGTGCAGAGGATGCAGCGGTTGCGATTGAGCATCAATGTCGGACCGAAGTCGACGTCTGCTTTCACTCCCTCCCCATCGAAGACACGACGCGGAAAGTCCATTCGGCTCTCGGCGGGTCCGAAGCTGTAGGAGAAATCCTGCAGCGGACACTCGCCGCCCTTGTCGCACACCGGGCAGTCGAGCGGATGGTTGACGAGAAGAAATTCCAAAACACCGGCGCGCGCCGCGGTCGTTTCCGAGTCACGCGTCGTGACCACCATGCCTTGGGTGCAGAGGGTCGAACATGAGGTCTGCAACTTCGGCATTTTCTCGATCTTGACGATGCAGACTCGGCAAGAGCCATCGACGGCCAGTCCGGGATGGAAGCAGTAGTAAGGAACTGAGATTCCGGCTTCGATGGCGGCCTGCAGGACCGTCTTGCCCTTTTCAACCGTAACCTGGCGACCGTCAATGGTCAGCGATACCGTTTCCATATCCGGTCGATCATATCCCGAGGGTCGTCTGGCCGCCTACCCTTCCACGAACTCGGCGAGGGCTGCGGAATCCTGATTGATCTGGATGCGGCGAACGGTGCTTTCAGCAGGGATGGAGCGCTCGACCTGGGCGTCGGTGACCGGCACCATGACTGTGGATGTCCGGCCGTCGGAATAGGTGAGCGTGACGGTTACGGGAATGTCGAAAACCTGGTCACCCATCTGCTCGAATCGGACGATCGCCTGCTTGTCGCTGACATGTGTGCTGTACTTCACACGCGGAATACCACTGCCGTAAATCCAGCGTTCGAAGAAGCGATCGAGGACACGTCCCGACTCGGCTTCCATGGCGCGTTCGAAATCCTCCGTGCCCGCCTTTTGATACCGCCGGTCCATGTAAAACCGTCGGAGTCCTCGAAAGAACACCTCGTCTCCGAGCAAGCGCCGGAGCATGTGAAGTACTGCCGCGCCTTTGTTGTAGACGAGCGCCCGAAAAACGCGCGGGTCGTGCTTCACATGTCCGAGCCGCGATCCGAGATGCACAGGACCCTGGTCGGATTGGGAAAGCGACCAACGACGAAACTGCCGCAGCATATCCGTGAACACGCGATCGCCGCGTGTCTTCTGCGCATAGAGCGCAGCAAAGTACTGGGCGAAGCCCTCGCTAATCCATTGCTCGTGATAGTTCTTCCATCCAATGGCCTGCCCCCACCACTGGTGCGCGAGCTCATGGGCCAGAAAAAACTGCGGGAAGTTGTCAAATGATGCCGGATCACCGCGCCAGTTCATCGCCGCAAAGGCGGTTGGTGTATTGAGGACCGCGAAGTAACCGGGACTATGCCCGCCCGGCAGATCGCTTTCGAGGAGCGCGATGGCAGCCGACGTATACGGCGCGTCGCCCATCAGCGAAGAGTAGAACTGCAAGATGGCTTCGACCTCCTGCGGCACTTGGCGGCTCTGAGAGCGAAGGCTGTTCTGCGACGCGACGGTGACGGCGATGGAGTCCACCCCCGAGCCCGGGTCAGTCTGATTCTGGATGACAACGCGACCTTCACCGATTCTCCACAGCCGCGTGATGACAAGCGCCAGATATCGCAGCGGCTGATCGGCCCTGAACACGAACGACGGGCCTTGTGAGCCCGCGAGGATGTCCCCAAGCGACACGACGTCGCTCGGCTGAACTGGATGACCGCTTGCGATGCATGTATAGCCAGGTGGTACGGAGATGCGTAGCGAGGCGGTCGCGTAATCCGGAACCGGGTTCTGCGGATACCAGTAGGACCGGTTACTGAGGAGTAGCGCCGGCTCTCTCGGCTCTACCGGCCCTTGCTCCTGTGCGTCGGGAGTAACCGCAATGGTGTCGGAGTCGAGCTCCTGATTTGGGACGGCGCCGACGTACGTAACCACCAGCGTTAGATCCGAATCCTGAAGCAGCGTGCGAGGCAGGTTCACCACAACTGTGTTCTGGCCTCGAATTCGAAGATGGAGCAAGCGGCCGTATTCGACGCTCGTAACACTGGACACCGCAAGCGTCTCCGCCAGTCTCAGCCTGACGCTTGGCAGCGCAGTCGCCCGGACCCGAATCAGGAGTCTCGCTCGACCACGCAGCGTTCTGCGTTCGGGATCGATCGATGCATCGATGTTGTAGTCCAGCACGTCGTAATCCCGCAGGGCATCGTCGCTGTAGAAGCGCCCGCGCGCTGCGAGCTTGCCGACGGAGGCATAGAGAGCGAGCGTGAGGCGGTCCTTTCGACGGAACACGCTGATGTCTTCGGCCTGTTCGGCAGTGAGCGTGTAGGTCAGCGTGTCGAAGCGGCGAGTATCGATCTCGGCGAGGAAGTCACCGGTCGGCGGAAGCAGAAACCAGTCATCCGAGCTGAGGTCCTGCAAATCGACGTTGTACGACTTGGCCGCGTGCTGCGCAAACACTTCCTCTGCGCGTCTGAGCTGGCGTGAGTCGGCAGCCGCCTCCGTCAGACTCGAAATGGACACACGTTGGCTGTAGTCGGACGGACTGATACGGACAAACGCGGATTCAAAAGGTGAGCTCAGCGTGTCATTCCCGGAAAACAGGCGAAGCTGCCCACGCTCCGGAGCCGACGTTGGTGAAAACGTCATCACACCGCGTCCCAGGAGGAGCAGGCCGGTGACGCCGTCATCGCATTCCACTCGGTAGACGGTGCCTTCAGAAAGTTGCAACACGAGATCCTCCGCTGTGATCTCGAGATTGCGCGCCGCCAGTGGCCGCTTGTCGATCCGCAACTTGTAAAGACCTTCTACGAATGACAGACCTTCGGCGCCCACGAACTTCCAGGACGCAAGGTCGCCGTTCGGCGGCCGTCGCATATCCATGCCGGCGGTCACGATGCGAGCTCGGCCCGCTGTCTCGATGAAGAACTCCACCACAAGGCTGTAGCCATCGCCTGGCGGAGCGCCCTCCATCGGCGACCGGTCGCGCAACCGGACCGTTGTCTTCACAGCACCCGGCATCAGCAGGGTTCCCAGATAGAGATCGATTTTCGCGGTATCGACCGTGGGCGAAAACAAGTTGGAAACGGCCGCTCTATCGGTTTGATTGAGTGCCTGCTCGAATCGGCGCAGCAACGGCGTGACCGGGTCAGCGTCCGTCGTCTGGGCTGACAACGAGGACGCACACCCGCAGACGCACGCGAGCACCAGGAGCCATCTCATCGCGGAGAACCGGCTACATTAGACGCCAATTAGGCAGCGACTGCCACCCGAGTTCAACGATCAGACTGCGACTGTCTGGAGCGGCAGAGGAGGCAGTCGCCGCAAGGCGAGAACAGTCAAATCGTCGAGCAGGCGCCGCTCGCGGCTGTGTGTTTCTACGGCTTCGAACAGGGCCCACCCCAGTTCCTTGGCCGAGGCCCATCCCTGGCCATCGACAACGGTCTGCACGCCCGCTTCATCGAACGGTTGGTCGAACGTGTCCTCGGCTTCTGTGATGCCGTCGCTGTACATCACCAGGACGTCTCCAGGCTCGAGCGTGGTTGCGCCCGTGGTGTAGGAGGCGTTCTCGAACATCCCAAGCGCCATGCCGCCCGCCCGGAGGCGTTCGTAGGTCCCATTTCCCCGTCGCAGAAGCGGAGGATTCTGGCCGGCATTGACGTATGTCAGCTCTCCGGTGGCGGGATTCAAGATCGCGACGAATAACGTCACAAACCGCGAATGTGGCTGCGCGTGCCTGCCGATTTGCACGTTGAGTCGTGTAACGAGGTCGGCGCCCTCGAGGCCTTCGTCGATGAGCGTTCGCATCATCGCGAGGAGAAGCGCCATCAGCAGCGCCGCAGGACTTCCTTTGCCAGCGACATCGCCGAGTGCCAGCAACACGCGGCCATCGGGAAGTGGAACGATGTCGTAGAAGTCTCCACCGACTGTGTTGGCGGGTCGCGTCATCCCAAAGGCTTCGATACCAGGTGCCTTGAATCCCGCGCGTGGCAACATCGACTGCTGAATCTCTCGCGCGATCTCCAAATCGTTCTTCAACGAGAGTCGGTCTGCCACTTCCAGCAGGACAAGCAGGTTCACCAGCAGGAACGCGGCGAGCAGCCAGAGCGTACCCGGCGCGAATGCCGGATGTGGAATGAGCAGGAAGTGCACCTCACGAAACAGCTCCATCAACCCGATGAGACAGGCAACCAGCGAAATGCCGTAGATCAGTCTGCGGGCGGGTGTGAGCTTCAGCGTGAAGCCGAGAAACAGCAGCCGCGCGTGTCCCAGCATCCGACGATGCCAGCGCTGTTTCTTCAGCTCGTCGAAATCGATGTTCCTCGAAAAAAACTTGTAGGCCTCGAGTGTGTCCCGCGTGAAAAGGCGCTCGATATCCGTCTTGGTGAGACCTCGCGTGTAGGTCTCAAAAAAAGGGCCGCCAGTCTGCCGGGGCAGTGGGGGGACTTTCATGGGGTACGCCGCGATCTTAGATCGGGGGTGAGACGTCTGTTTCAGATAATTCCAAGCTCGGCCCCAACTTTCCGAAAGATATCCAGGGCAAACTGGAGCTCGGCGTCAGTGTGCGAAGCCGTGACGATCGTTCGCACCCTCGCCTTGTCGCGTGCGACGGTCGGGAAGGTGATGCCTTGCGCGAACACCCCTTCTTCGAAGAGCCGGTCGGAGAGCCGAATGGCGCGCGCGCTGTCCCCCACGATGACGGGTGTAATGGGACTCTCGCTGGTTCCGGTGTTGAAACCGAGCGCCTGCAGACCGGCCTTGAAGAATTTGGTGTTCTGCCAGAGTTTCTCCATCCACTGCGGCTCGGTCTCGAGGACGTCGATTGCGGCCAGGCAAGTCGCCGCGACGGCAGGAGGATGAGACGTCGAGAACAGAAACGGTCTGGCTCGCCGATAGAGGAATTCGATCAGGGATCGTGACCCGGCGACATAGCCCCCCAGCGCACCGAGCGCCTTCGAGAGCGTGCCTACCTGCACGTCGACCCTGCCGTGAAGACCGAAATGATCGACAGTCCCACGTCCCTGCGCACCGAACACGCCGCTGGCATGCGCATCGTCGACCATCATGATGCATCCGAATTCGTCCGCGAGATCGCACAAGCCCGGAAGCGTCCCGAGGTCTCCGTCCATGCTGAAGACGCCGTCGCTGATGAGCAACGTGCGCTGGCCGCGCGGCAGTTCCGAGAGGATACGTCGCGCAGCGTCGACGTCGCGATGTGGGAACACTTTGATCGCGGCGCGACTCAGACGAGCGCCGTCGATGATGCTCGCGTGATTCAGTTCATCGGACACGATGACGTCATCGCGGCCAAGCAGAGCGGCGACCGTGCCGGCATTCGCGGCAAACCCGCTTTGAAAGACGACCGTTGCCTCGGTGCGCTTGAATGTCGCGAGCCGGCGTTCAAGCTCCATGTGGATCTGCATCGTGCCCGCAATTGTTCGAACAGAGCCGGTGCCGACGCCGAGTGATCTGAGTGCCTCGAGTGCTCGCTCCCGAAGCCGCGGATGTGACGTGAATCCGAGGTAGTTGTTGGACGACAAGTTGACGACCGATCGGTGATCGATCGAGGCGTGAGCGGCCTGCTCGCCGTCGAGGACACGCAAGGGGCGGAAGAGCCCTTGCTCGCGAAGCACGTTCAGCTCAGTATCAAGGTACGCGAGCGGGTCCGGACGCATGCCTCTCTCGCTTCCTCGCGCGATGAGCCCTCATCGTCCATCTCGCGCGATGAGCCTCATCGTAAATCTCGCGCGATGAGCCTCATCGTCAATCTCGCGCGATGAGCCTCATCGTCAACCTCGCGCGAGATAGTCGCGCGTGAACGCACCGATATCCGTGTAGATACTTGCGAGCTCCTGCGGATTCGCCAGGAACACGATGCGGAAGAATCCTCCGCTCGCCGGCACGCCGAAGCCGGATCCGTTCACGCACAGAATCCCAGTTTCGCGCAGCAGGCTCAGCACGAAGTGCTCGTCGGTTCGCCCCGGTGGCAGCGAGACCGATGGGAGCACGTAAAAGGCGGCTTGCGGCGCGACGCATCGCATCCCCGGGATCGCGTTGAGCATCTCGGTCGTCACTCGTCCACGTTCCGCCAGCGCTGCGCGGAACGCGACTTGATGCGATCTGTCGCCAGTCAGCGC
>Ga0207643_10000127_pt1 | contig 52174 bp, 49 predicted proteins | sample KBSMisM62_FD_184313 | JGI IMG/M metagenome (GOLD analysis project Ga0207643, IMG submission 184313) | Miscanthus rhizosphere microbial communities from Kellogg Biological Station, Michigan, USA - KBS Miscanthus M6-2 (SPAdes) (version 2) | ecosystem: Host-associated > Plants > Roots >... | reverse complement strand
TCGGCGAGCTCGCGGAGCTCATCCTGCAAGACTCGATCACGCCCGGCGAAGGGGTTATCGGTGACCTCGCGCGCCGCGGTGCCGCGGAGGTCGTCAACGATATGTCCGGCGATCCTCGAGCCGTGCTGATCCCGGGCGAGGAGGAGAAGGAGGAGCGACTGATGGCCGCCCCTCTGCTCGCTCGTGGACGTGTCACCGGCATGATGGCCGTCTGGCGAACCGCACCGGCAGACGTGTTCACCGATGACGACCTCAACTTCCTCGTTGGGCTCTCGCAGCAGGCGGCGATCGCGATCGAGAACGCTCGGTTGTTCGCCGAGGTCAAGGAGGCGCGGCAGGTCGCCGACGCGGCCAACGAGTCTAAGAGCGCGTTCCTCGCGACGATGAGCCACGAGATCCGAACCCCGATGAACGCGATCATCGGGATGAGCGGGCTGCTCGGCGAGACCGAGCTCGACGCGGAGCAGCGAGAGTACTCCTCGACGATCTCGCGCAGCGGCGAGGCGCTCCTCGCGATCATCAACGACATCCTCGACTTCTCCAAGATCGAGGCCGGTCGGATGGAGCTCGAGCTTGCGCCGTTCGATCTACGCGAGTGCGTCGAGGCCGTCGTGGATCTGATCGGGCCGACCGCGCAACGCAAGGGCCTCGAGCTCGCTTACGGGATCGAGCTCGGGACGCCCGAGACCGCGATCGGCGACGCGAGCCGGCTGCGCCAGATCCTGCTGAACCTGCTGAACAACGCCGTGAAGTTCACCGACGAGGGCGAGATCGCCGTCAACGTGGGGGCGGTGGACGTTCCCAGCGCCGACCGCATCAGGTTCCACGTGACGATCCGCGACACGGGGATCGGGATCCAGCCCGATCGGATCGACCGGTTGTTCCAGTCGTTCACCCAGGTCGACGCCTCGACCAGCCGGCGGTTCGGCGGGACCGGGCTCGGGCTCGCGATCAGCCGCCGTCTCGCCGAGCTGATGGACGGCACCGTGACCGCCGAGAGCAGCGGCGTCCCCGGCGAGGGCAGCACGTTCCACATGACGTTCGAGGCGGGTACGACGGACATGACGCCGACCGCGCTCCGCCGCGACGCCTCATACGCGGGGCGTCGTGCGCTGATCGTCGACGACAACGCGACGAACCTCCTCCTGATGACCGCTCTCCTGTCGGCTTGGGGCGTCGAGACGACCAGCGCGTCCTCGGGCGAAGAAGCGCTCGCCGCGATCGAGCAGGGTGGCTTCGATGTCGCGATCCTCGACATGCTGATGCCGGGGATGGACGGGCTCGAGCTCGCGACCCGCGTGCACGAGCGCGTCGTCGAGCTCCCCACGATCCTCGCGTCGTCGGTCCCCCGTCACGACGTGGCGAGCGATCCGCGTTGGGAGGGCGCCGGCATCGGCGCGGTCATCGTTAAGCCGATCAAGGCCTCGGCCCTGCACGGCGCGCTCGCGATCGTGTTGGACGAGGCCGGCGCCGAGGAGGCGCCCAGCGAGGCGGGCGGGGTGCTCGACCCCGAGCTCGGGGAACGGCACCCGCTCCGGATCCTGATCGCGGAGGACAACGTCGTGAACCAGCGGCTCGCGCTCCGGCTGCTCGAGAAGCTCGGGTATCGGGCCGACGTCGTGGCCAACGGGCTCGAGGCGGTCGAGGCGCTCCAACGCCAGCAGTACGACCTCGTGCTGATGGACGTGCAGATGCCGGAGATGGACGGCGTCCAGGCGACCCAGCGGATCCTCGAGCTGTGGGCGGACGGCGAGCGGCCGTGGATCGTCGCGATGACCGCGGAGGTGATGCGGGGTGACCGCGAGGGCTTCCTCGCCGCCGGGATGAACGACTACGTCGCCAAGCCGATCCGCCCGCAGGAGCTGATCGCCGCGATCACGCGCACGCCGAGCCGGCGGAGGGACCGAGCCGCTACCACGGTGGTCGAACCTCGACCGTCCGTCGACGAGGCGGTCCTCGAGCGCCTCGCCGAGAGCATGGGCGGCGACGACGCGTTCGTCGCCGAACTGATCGACCAGTTCGTCACGGATTCGCCCGCCCTGGTGGCGGCGGCCCGACGCGGGCTCGAGGCCGGCGATGCCGTCGAGGTCCGCCGCGCGGCCCACACGCTCAAGTCCAACGCCGCGACCTTCGGGGCCAACGAGCTCGCCGACCGCAGCAGCCGGCTCGAGGCCGCTGCGAGGGCGGGGACGCTCGAGGACGGCGCGGTGCAGCTCGAGGCGATCGACGACGAGCTCGCACGGGTCCACGCCGCGCTGCGTGCGAGCGTCGCGTAACCCGAGCGAACAGCCCGGCCGTCGTGACATCGAGATCCTCGGGCCGAGGTGTCACAAGGGCGCGGCCCGCCTCGTCTTGAGGGACGATGGGGACACGTTCGGTGCGGGAGACGCAGGTGGGTGAGCTGTACGGAGAGCTCCGGCCGCTGATGTTCTCGATCGCTTACCGGATGGTGGGCAGCGTCGGCGACGCCGAGGACATCGTCCAGGAGGCCTTCCTCCGGTTCCACCGTGCATCGGCCGAGGGCGAGGAGATCGAGTCACCCAAGGCCTACGTCTCGGCCATCACGACGCGGCTCGCCATCGACCACCTCCGCTCGGCGCGCGTCCGCCGGGAGCGCTACGTCGGGACCTGGCTCCCCGAACCGGTCCTGACCGACCCCGAGTCCGACGTCGCCCTCCACGCCGAGACCGCGGACTCGCTCTCGATGGCATTCCTCGTCCTGCTCGAGAGCCTCTCGCCCACCGAGCGTGCGGTCTTCCTGCTGCGAGAGGTGTTCGTGTACGGGTACGACGAGATCGCCCGTGTGATCGGCAAGAGCGAGGACAACTGCCGGCAGATCGCCGTGCGCGCCCGTCGCCAGGTCGAGGAGAAACGCCCGCGTTTCGAGGCCTCGCGCAAGCGGCGAGAAGAGCTCGCTCATCGGTTCTTCGACGCGATCGGCGAGGGCGACACGCAGGGCCTCCTCGACCTCCTCGCAGCCGACGTGGTCGCCTACGGCGATGGAGGCGGCAAGGCCCCCGCGTTCCCGCGGCCGATCCACGGACGCGACAAGGTCGCCCGCCTGTTGCTCGGCGCCTCGGCCCGAGGGGAACGCCTCGGGGTACCCGGCACGACCCACGTCGAGATCAACGGGCAGCCCGGCGCCCTGTTCTTCGACGGGCAAGGGCGACTCGTCGCGGCGGTCTCGCTGGACATCGCCGACGACCTCATCCAGACGGTGCGCGCGATCGCGAACCCGGACAAGCTGCAGCACCTGAGTCAGGCCGCCGGTCCCGACGATCGACGCCGCTGACACGGCGACGTCTCTCGATGTCGAGATCGTCAACTCGGCTCCGACCGTAGGGTGAGGCAGACCCCGCGGCGGTGGACGCGCACGGCGGACCCGAGCCCGACACCGCAGGAAGGAGCAGGAGGCATGGCAGACAAGCGGTACGACGACGCCACGGCACAGCCCCCCGAACCCGATCCGGCGCTCCGGCGCCTCGACCGGTTCGTGGGCACCTGGGAGGTTCGGGGACGCACGCTCGACGCTGAGGAGGACAACGTGTCGGGCCGACTCACGTTCGAGTGGCTCCCCGGCGGGTTCTTCCTCCAGCAGCGCGTGGAGTTGAACTTCATGGGGGTCGACATCGCGGGTCTCGAGGTCATCGGCTACGACCCAGCGACCGGGAAGTTCCCGTCGACCGTGTTCGCCAGCCTGATCGGCGTCCCGATCCCCTACGAGTACGACGTGCAGGGCGACCAGGTGACGATCCGGACGGAGCTGGCCGGGGGCGCGACCTTCACGGGCACATGGGCCGAGGACGGCGCCTCGATGTCGGGCGGATGGAGGCCGGACCCCGGGAAGGAAGGTCCCGGCAACGTCGCCTACGACATCAGCGGCACGCGCGCGAGCTAGCCCTCGACGGCGGCCCGGTCGATCTTGACGAACCGATCCGCCTCATCCGGGTTCGAGTCCCGATCGATCGGGGAAGTCCCATCTGGAGGGCCGAGCATCTCGGCCTGTCCAGGGGCGACCTCCGGCCGATGGGCCGGGAGAAGGAGGAGGGCCATGAGGATCGAGCACGCATCGAAGATCGGACCGTGCCTGTGGTTCGACGACCAGGCCGAGGATGCCGCGAACTTCTACGTCTCTGCGTTCTCCGCCCGCCGCGCCCTCGCGGGTGACGGGGGCGAGTCCAAGATCCTCGGCGTCTCGCGGTACGGCGATGCCGGTCCGGGCCCCGCGGGCACCGTGATGACCATCGACTTCCTCCTCGAGGGGCAGGAGTTCGTCGCGCTGAACGGCGGCCCCGAGTTCGCGTTCACGCCGGCGATCTCGTTCGTCGTGAACTGCGAGACCCAGGAAGAGGTCGACGGCCTGTGGGAGTCCCTGTCCGAGGGTGGCACGCAGGGCGAATGCGGTTGGCTGGAGGACCGGTTCGGCGTGTCGTGGCAGATCGTGCCCACCGTGCTCGGCGAGCTGCTCATCGACCCCGACCCCGAGCGCTCACAGCGCGTGATGCGCGCGATGCTCGAGATGCGCAAGCTCGACATCGCTCAGCTCGAGCGCGCAGCCGAGGCGGCGTAGCGCACCTGGACCAACCGGGGCCTCACCTTTTCCGAAGTCGTCCCGTACCCTCGGGCGTCCGAGGTGCGGGCCGACCCCGTGCCGAGAGGAGGCCCCGATGCGCAGGAACCTGTTCGTGGCGACGGTGGCCCTCGGCCTGGTGGCCGTCGGCGCACGAGGCGTGATCGCGGGGACGACGACGGGTCGGACACCCGTCGACTGCATCGACACGGTCTGGCGAACCTCGACCGTGTCCACGTCGTCGACGTCGTGGCGGGCCGTCCCAGGGCTCGAGGCGGACCCGACCGCCATCTTCCCGATCACGGTCGACGTCAGCGCGTTGGTCTCAGGAGCGCCGGCGCTGTTCCGCATCCTCAGCACGAACGTGGGCGACCAGACGATCGTCAGCAACCCCGGTCCGACGCGCTTCCACCCAGGAGCGGGCGGCCCGAACTCGTTCTCCTTCCAGTGGGTCGAACGCGACGACGTGGCGAGCCCCCACGCCAACCTGATCCGCCTGCAGTGGCGGAGCCCGTCAGGTGCGCCCGTCTCGATGCTTCGAGGGGACATGGCGGTCCTGTACCGAACGGACGGGTGCGACGGGTCGTCCTAAGACGGAGCCGAACTCGATCTCGCCGTTCACCGACGACGCGCGTACCCTGACCCGGACCTCGCCCGGCCCAGGTTCGGGTGTCGGCACCTCGATCACCGCCGCCGGAGAGCCCTCGTCTGCAAGCCCGAACGCCTCCACCGCTTCCTCCCTCGCCTCCGCGGTGGACAGTTCCTCCTCTGCGCGACCTAGCCGAACCGAGGTCCTCCCATCACTCGCGGCCGAACGCGAACCGTGCCCGGCACACGATCACCAGATCTGATTCCGACGAGGTTCAAACTCCGACCCGCCCCGGCTCGAATCACCCGAGGAGCAGCTCACCGGTGACCCTCGCTCCCCGACCCCCGCTGGGGACCCCGCACGCGCGTGCGGATCCATGGGTCCGCGACGCCTGGAGGATCACGAAGGAGGACACGAGATGCACCTGCTCCAGACACGCCGAGGACTGCTGATGGGGTTCGTCGTGCTCGCCCTGGTCGCGGCCGCATGCGGGAGCAAGGCCGCCGCGAACGAGGGCGGCAGCGGCGCCAGCGGCGGTGGAGGGACTACCGCCACGAGCCCGACCACCGGCCCGACCGGATCCACCGGAGGCAGCGGGTACAACGGTGGAGGCGGCTACGGCGGTGGAGGTAGCGGCTACGGCGGTGGAGGTAGCGGCTACACCGGTGGTGGCGGTGGGATGGCGGCCATCACGGTGATGGAAGGACTCGGGAACACCTTCACGTTCTCCCCGTCGACCATCACGGTGAAGCAGGGCGACACGGTCAAGCTCGACAACGTGAGCGACACCCCGCACACCTTCACGGTCACCGGCCAGAGCATCGACGTGGAGACCCAGCCCGGGAAGACGGCTCAGGTGACGATCGACCTGCCACCGGGGACCTACCCGTTCGTCTGCCGCTTCCACGGGTCGATGGGCATGACGGGGACGCTGGTGGTCCGATAGGCGGCGCGATCGCGCTACCGCACCACGTCGAACCGGAGATGCGTGACGTGCGGTGAGTCGACCGTAGCCGTTCGTTCCAGCTCGATGTGATCCGGACCGAGGTGGTCGAACAGCCTGGTGCCCGCGCCGAGCAACACCGGCACGAGCTGGACCTCGATCTCGTCGACGAGCCCGAGATCCAGGAACTGCTGGCCGACGCTCGCGCCCATCAACAACACGTCACGTTCGCCGGCGGCCGCCTGCGCGTGCTCGAGCGCGCTCGGCAGCGAGCCATCGACGAACCTGAACGTGCCGCTCGCCATCGGCAGGTCGTCCCGCGACTCGTGGGTGAGCACGAAGCAGTGCACCGCGAACGGGACGTCGCCCCAGGGCTCCAGCCCGAGGTCGAACGTCCGACGCCCGATCACCACCGCCCCGACGGCGGCCGACGTTTCCCGTGCGATCTCGGCGTCCTGCCGCCCCTCGTCGCTCTCGTCGAACAGCCACTCGTGCAGCCGTTCCCCGCCCCGGCCCATCGGATGCTCGGTTCCCACGTCCGGGCCCGTCACGAAACCGTCCAGCGACATCGAGGCTCTCAGCACCACGTTGCCCATCACGTTCCCTCCCGTTCGACCGTTCACCTCAGCACACCGCGCCGACAGCCTCCCTTCGGCGTCGTCGATCTCTACGGGATCCGGACCCCGGGCGCGAGGAGAACTCATCGGTCCATGCGGCCGGTCGGCGGCCGCCCGATGCGTTCGGGCTCTGGCGCGCGTCGCAGCGTGGTCGATAGGTTGAGGCCGAGGAGGAGCTGCCGGATGGCGGAGATGAGGGCGGAGGAGCGGGCCGCGGTCGCGGGGTCGGACGAGCTCGAGCTGGAGCTGGAGCGGCACCGGGCCGAGCTCACCGCGTACGCCTACCGGATGCTCGGATCCGGTTTCGAGGCCGAGGACGCCGTCCAGGAAGCGTTCCTGCGGGCGTGGAAGAGCTTCGACCGGTTCGAGGGGCGATCCTCGCTGCGGTCGTGGCTGTACAGCATCGTGACGAACGTCTGCCTCGACATGCTGGGCGGCAAGGAGCGCCGAACGCGCCCGATGGACCTCGCGCCGGCCAGACCGGCGGACGTCCCGTTGCCCGAAGCACTCCCGGAGAACGTGTGGGTCCTTCCCATCCCCGACGACCGCGTGGTGCCCGAGAGCGGCGATCCCTCGGAGGTGCTCGAGGCGCGCGAGTCGATCCGGCTCGCGTTCATCGCGGCCCTCCAACACCTGCCGCCGCGACAGCGGGCGGTGCTGATCCTCCGAGAGGTCTTGCGCTGGAAGGCGTCCGAGGTGGCCGAGCTGCTCGATACCTCCGTCGCGTCGGTGAACAGCGCACTGCAACGCGCCCGCACGACCCTCTCGTCCGTTCGGATCGACGACTCGGAAACCCTGCAACCCGCCGACGACGACCAGCGCGCGCTGCTCGCCCGCTACGTCGACGCGTTCGAGCGGTACGACATGGAGTCGCTGACGTCGCTCCTGCGCGAGGACGCCACCTGGTCGATGCCGCCCTACGAGATGTGGCTGCAGACCCACGACGACATCGTCTCGTGGTGCCTGGGACCCGGGATCGGCTGTCGGGGCTCGAGACTCATCGCGGTCGAGGCGAACGGCATGCCGGCGTTCGGGCAGTACAAGCCCGGAGCGCAGGGACGGCTCGAGCCCTGGTCACTCCAGGTCCTGGAGATCGCCGACGGCCGGATCGTCGGGATCAGCTTCTTCCTGGACACCGAGCGCCTGTTCCCGATGTTCGGGCTCCCCCCTCACCTCGACGCCTGACGCCGACCCCGCGCACCGCAGGACGCCGCTCAGACCCGATAGGACGAGCAACTCGACCAACGGGCCCCGCGCCCGCTGCAGCTCGACCCGGTAGCCGAGTCGCAGGGCCGTGAGCTGCAGCCGAGCGAGGGCGTCGATCGTCACCGCGTCTGGGTCGGCGAGCGCGTCCACGTCGCACGAGACCGGACCCGCGTCGCAGCCAGCGAGAAGCCTCCGAGCGCGCTCGCACAGCGCCGGGATGGCGTCACGCGGGACCGGGCCGAGCATGATGAGCACCGTGCCCCCCGGCCCGGGACGCCAGCGGCGTGCGACCGGCTGCGCCGCCGGCGACGCCCGTGCTTCGACCCGAAGGCGCCATCCGTTCGCGGCCATCGATCCTTGGACGGGTCGGGTCTCCCGAACTCATCGCAACGGACGGCGTCAGCCTCGCGTACCGGCGGGCGGCGGCGTGGCCCCCCCGGGCCGATAGCCGTTCGGGTCGACCACGACCCCGTCCCACCCGAGCGCGACGAGGGCTCCGAGCGCGGCGTCGAGCTCGGGGTGGGCGAGGAGCCGATCGATCTCATCCGCGGGCACCTCGACCGTGGCGGAGGTCCCCCGGTGCCGGACCCGCACCACGTCGAACCGGAGCGCGCGCACGATCGCCTCGGCCTCGTCGATCCGAGCTAGGAGCTCGGGCGAGATCCGGATCCCGAGCTCGACCCGCGAGGACAGGCAGGCGAGCGCGGGCTTGTCCGCCACGCGCAGACCGAGCGTTCGTGCGATCGAGCGCACGGTCTCCTTGCCGACCGACGCCTCGAGGAGCGGGTTGTGGATCCCGGCGCGTTCGCCCGCCCAGATCCCGGGCCGGAACTCGTCCTGGTCGTCGGCGTTCGCGCCGGCGAGCACCGCGGTGTCCGGCACCGCCGTCCGGACGATCTGACCGAGGACGCCGTAGAGCTCCGCCTTGCAGTGGTAGCACCGGAGCTCGTCGTTCCGCGCGTACGCCTCGCGGTCGACCTCGTGCGTCCGGACCGACCGGTGCGCGACGCCGAGCTCAGACGCGGTCTCGGCCGCCACCCGCAGCTCCCCCGCGGGATAGCTCGGCGAGATCGCCGTCACGGCCTCGACCCGGGCCTGCCCGAGCGAGCGCGCCGCGAGCGCGAGCACCACCGACGAGTCGACGCCGCCCGAGAACGCCACCAGCGCCCGATCGCCGTAGCCGCCGATCCTGTCCTCGAGTTCTCTGATCACCGCGGCCTGCGTCCGTTCGGCAACCGCGCTCATCGCTCGTCCTCGAGGAGGCGGAACGCCAGCGCCGAGGCCTGCGCGTGCACCGAGCGCACCGGACGGCCGAGCTTCCGGGCGGCCTCGACCACGTCGGCGTGCTCGGGCTTCGCGTTCACGGCCCGCCCGTCGAGGACGCCGATCTTCACCCGGATCCTCGGGCCGCCCTCGAAGAGATCGATCTCGACGATCCTGCGGTCGAGCTCGGGTCGCCCGACCTCGTGCACCCGGACCCCGAGCGTGGTCGTCGCTTCGAAGAACGTCCGCCGCACGTCGTCCAGCGCGTCGCGCTCGCACAGGGCCGAGATCGCGACGGCGGGCCGCCCGTGCTTCATGATGATCGGCGCGATCCACGCGTCGAGCGCGCCGGCGGACAGGAGCGCGTCGATCGCGTCGGGCACGAGCTCGGGCACCAGGTCGTCGACGTTGGCCTCGAGCACGAGCAGCCGGCGGGCGCCGTCCGGCGTCGGCGAGGTCGTCCCGAGCAGCACCCGGACGACGTTCGCGACCGACGCCGGGTCGCGCGTGCCCGCGCCGACCCCCACGCGTTCGAGCACGAGCTCGGGGATCTCGGGCGCGGGGCGGCCGAGCGCCGAGACGATCGCGGCCGCGGTCGGCGTCACGGTCTCGGGGAGCTCGACGCCGGCGACCGAGGCTCGGAGCGCGAACCCCGAGAGGAGCTCGAGCGTCACCGGCGCGGGCGACCCGTGCGGTCCCTCGTTCGAGGGCGGCGGCATCGGGAGCGCCGAGACGTCGATGCGTTCGACGCCGAGGGACTCCAGCGCGGCGGCCACGCCGACGACGTCGAACAGGGTGTCCTCCTCGCCCAGCTCCTCGAGCTCGAGCTCGTCGATCGCTCGCCCGTGGACCTTCGCCTCGGCCTCGAACATCCGCTGTAGGACGGCGGTGGCCCGGCCGCGCACCCCTTCGTCGAGTGCGGCGCGTTCGACCGCGTCGAGGAGCTCCCGCGGCCCGCGTCGCCCGGTGGACAGGTCACCCGGGACCGAGAGCGCGAGCGCCCGCAGACCCTGACGGCGCACCAGGGTGGTCGAGAACCCGACGCGGCGGCCGAGCACCGCGGAAACGGCATCGGACACCTCGTCCGGGGACGCGCCGGCGTCGAGCAGTGCCGCCAGGAGCATGTCGCCCGCCGCGCCGCCGACGACGTCGACGTACAGGACCCTCATCGCGTCGTCTGCCGAGCGATCATCGCGGCGATCGTCCCGGCGCCGACGCCGTCGTCCACGTTCACGCACGCCACGCCGGGGGCGCACGAGGAGAGCATCGACAGCAGCGCGGCCAGGCCACCGAGCGACGCTCCGTAGCCGACGCTCGTCGGGCAGGCGATCACGGGACACGCAGCGATGCCGCCGACGACGCTCGCGAGCGCGCCCTCCATCCCCGCGATCACGACGACCGCGTCGGCCGCGGCGAGCATCGGCTGCACCACGGCAAGTCGGTGCAGCCCCGCGACGCCGACGTCCGCGACGATCTCGGTCTCGGCCCCGAGCAGCGACGCGGTGAGCTCCGCCTCCTCCGCGACCCCGAGATCCGAGGTCCCGGCGGTCACGATCAGCACCGAGCCCGCCGGGGGCGGCACGTTGCGGCGGAGCGCGATGCACCGAGCCCTCGGGCGTTCGAGGATCTCGACGGGCGAGCCGGCGGCGGCGGCGCGGACCGCGTCGACGTGCTCGGGCGAGGTCCGCGACACGAGGATCGGGCCCTCGTTCCCCGACAGGAGCCGTTCGACGATCGCGCCGACCTCCTCGGGCGTCTTGCCCTCGGCGTAGACGATCTCGCAGGCGCCCTGGCGGAGCTCGCGGTGATGGTCGACCTTGGCGAACCCGAGGTCGCTGAACGGTAGGTCCCGGAGCTCCCGAGCCGCGTCGCCGGGCGACACCTCGCCCGAGGACACGCGCGCGAGCAGCTCGGCCAGACGCGCCTCGTACGCGGTCGGTGCGAGCACGCCTGGACCCTACCGCCATCGCCCGGGATCCGCCCCCGCTTACGCGGCGATCGGCCGGAGCTCGAAGTGGAGCGTGCGCAGATGCTTCAGCCGGTGGCCGAGCGGCACCATGATCCCCTGCAGGATCGGGTGCTTGGCCTCGATCAGGTCGGACGCGTGCTCGGCTTCCGCGCCGTCGAGCTCGCGCACCCATGCTCGGATCGGCGGTCCCTGCGGCTGGCCGCGGAACGACGAAGGCGCGATCTCCACCTCGGGGTTCCGGTGCATCCGCTTGACCTTCCACGCCGCGTCGAACGAACGGACGAACGCGTGATCGCCCTCGACGGCGATGTTCACGGGCGTCCCCACCGGCGTGCCGTCCTTGCGGAAGCTCGTGAGCAGCACGGTGCGTTGCTCCACGAACCGTTGGAGCGCGGGGATCGTGCGGGTGGTCGTGTCCATCGTTCCCACCTCCTACGGGATCGACGTCCTGAAGAGGAGACGACGCCGCTCGCACCGCCGTGACATCGGCCGATCAGACGTCGAGCCGCGCGAGCTTCTCCGGGTTCGCCACCAGGTAGACCGCGCGGACCCGGCCACCCGCGACCCCGAGCACGATCGCCGCCTGGAGCACACCCCCGGAACGGACGACCGCCGCGGGACCGCCGTTGAGTTCGACGATCTCCATCGAGGGTTCGGCGAGCCCACGGGCGGCGACCCCGGCGAGCCAGCGCGCGACGGCGTCCGCGCCCTCGATCGGCCGGAGGGCCGCGCGCACCACGCCGCCGCCGTCGGAGACGAGGGTGACGTCCGGAGCCAGGAGCTCCATGAGGGCGTCCACGTCGCCGCCGGCCGCCGCGGCGAGGAAGCGTTCGGTCACCTCCCGCCGGGTCCGCGCATCGGCGTCGAACCGCGGTCGCCGCTCGTCGACGTGCCGGCGGGCGCGGTGCGCGAGCTGGCGCACGGCGTCCTCGCTGCGGTCCACGACGAGCGCGATCTCCTCGTAGGGCGCCCCGAACGCCTCGCGCAACACGAACACCGCGCGTTCGAGCGGCGACAGCGTCTCGAGCACCACCAGCAGCGCCATCTCGACCGAGTCGGCGAGCTCGACCCGGTCGGCGACGTCGGGTTCGAGCGCGAGAGGTTCGGGCAGCCACGGACCGACGTACGTCTCCCGGCGACGCTGCTCCCGACGGAGCCGGTCGATCGCCAAGCGGGTCGTCACCTGCGTCAGGTAGGCGCGGTCGTCCATGACGGTCGCGCGGTCGACCTCGCGCCACCGCAACCAGGCCTCCTGCAGGACGTCCTCCGCGTCGCCCACACGACCGAGCAGCCGGTAGGCCACGGCCCGCAGGTACGGCCGTTGCGCCTCGAACGCGGCGGTCGCCGCCTCGAGCTCGGTGTCGCTTCCGGTCATCTCACCTCGCGGTTCCGGTCATCTCACCTCGCGCTTCCGGTCATCTCACCTCGGTGGACGTCCCGATCGATCCATCCGTGACATACCCACGACGCGCACGATCGCACCCGCTCCGGGCTCGCAGGGGCCGCGGCCTCCTACCATGGTGGCCATGCCCACCCGCTCCGACATCCGCAACGTCGCCATCGTGGCCCACGTGGACCACGGCAAGACCACCCTGGTCGACGCGATGCTCTGGCAGTCCGGCGCCTTCCGCGCGAACCAGGACGTGGCCGAACGCGTGATGGACTCGACCGATCTGGAGCGCGAGAAGGGCATCACGATCTTGGCCAAGAACACCGCCGTCCGCCACGGCGACCTGAAGATCAACATCGTCGACACGCCGGGACACGCGGACTTCGGCGGCGAGGTCGAGCGCGGACTCACGATGGTCGACGGCGTCCTGCTGCTGGTCGACGCCTCCGAGGGGCCGCTGCCGCAGACGCGGTTCGTGCTGCGCAAGTCGCTCGAGGCTCGGCTGCCGGTGGTCCTGGTCGTGAACAAGATCGACCGGCCCGACGCCCGAACGATGGAGGTCGTCGACGAGGTCTACCAGCTGTTCCTGGACCTGGACGCGGACGAGCACCAGATCGAGTTCCCGATCCTGTACGCCGACGCCCGCGAGGGCCGCTGCGGCCCGAACCCCTCCGCGCTCCCCGAGGACCTCGAGCCGCTGTTCGACGCGCTGCGCGAGCACATCCCGGCGCCGTCGTACGAGGAGGGCCACCCGCTCCAGGCGCTCGTGACCAACCTCGACGCGTCGCCCTACGTCGGGCGGCTCGCCCTCTGCCGCGTCCGCAACGGCACGATCCGCCGAGGCCAGGAGGTCGCGTGGTGCCGCGCCGACGGCACGATCGAGCCCGCCAAGGTCGCCGAGCTCTACGTCACCGACGCGCTCGACCGCGTCGAGGCCGACGAGGCCGGACCCGGCGAGATCGTCGCCGTGGCCGGTATCGACGAGATCACGATCGGCGAGACGCTCGCCGACCCCGACGACCCGCGGCCGCTCCCGGTCACGCGCGTCGACGAGCCTTCGCTCTCGATGACGATCGGCATCAACACGTCACCGCTCGCGGGCAGGGACGGCACCAGGCTCACGGCCCCACAGGTCAAGGCACGGCTAGACCAGGAGGTCATCGGCAACGTCTCGATCCGCGTGCTCGACGGCGACCGGCCCGATCGCTGGGAGGTCCAGGGGCGCGGCGAGCTCCAGCTCGCGGTCCTGGTCGAGGTGATGCGTCGCGAGGGGTTCGAGCTCACGGTGGGTAAGCCGCAGGTCGTCACGCGCGAGATCGATGGGAAGCTGCACGAACCCGTGGAACGCGTCGCGATCGACGCGCCCGAGGAGTACCTCGGCGTGATCACTCAGTTGCTCGCGCTCCGCAAGGGTCGGATGGAGAACATGGTGAACCACGGCACCGGGTGGATCCGCATGGAGCACCTCGTGCCCGCGCGCGGCCTGATCGGGTTCCGGACCGAGTTCCTGACCGAGACGCGCGGGACCGGGCAGCTCCATCACGTGTTCGAGGGTTACGAGCCGTGGCACGGCGAGCTCCGCACCCGCCCGACCGGTTCGCTCGTCGCCGACCGCGAGGGCGTGAGCACGTCGTTCACGCTCCTCACGCTCCAGGAGCGCGGGTCGATGTTCGTCGGCCCGGGCGAGGACGTCTACGAGGGCATGGTCGTGGGCGAGAACGCGCGATCCGAGGACATCGACGTGAACCCGACGAAGGAGAAGAAGCTCACCAACATGCGCCAGGCGAACTCGGAGGAGTTCACGCGCCTGATCCCCAAGCGGACGCTCGTGCTCGAGCAGGCGCTCGAGTTCATCCGTGAGGACGAGTGCGTCGAGGTGACGCCCGGCAACGTCCGCCTGCGCAAGGTGACTCTCCCGCAACAGGAACGCGCCAAGGCCGCGAGGCGTGGCCGCCCGCCGGCGCAGGCCTGACCTCGAACCGCGCCAGCGACCCACCCCTTCACACCATCGCCACATCCCGCTCGGGGACGCTTAATGAACTCCGACCCACCCGCGCTCGAATCAGTCGCGGAACGGCCGGTGACCTCCGGAACGAGGTGATCCGATCGGTGACGTCGCGAACCCGGTTCCCCATCGCCCTGGCGTGTCTCGCGCTCGTGGCCGCCGGCTGCACCGGCGTGGTGGCCTCGCAGACCCGTGAGCAGGGGATCCAGAAGATCCAGCACGTGATCGTGATCATGCAGGAGAACCGCTCGTTCGATTCCTACTTCGGAACCTATCCCGGGGCGGACGGCATCCCGATGCGGCATGGACGGCCCGACGTCTGCGTGCCGGACCCGCGGGTCCACGCCTGCGTGAAGCCGTTCCACGACACCTCCCTGATCAACGAGGGCGGTCCGCACGGCGAGATCGACGCCGCGAGGGACATCGACGGCGGAGCGATGGACGGGTTCGTCGCGTCCGCGATCCACGGCAACCACACGTACTGCGCGGCCAACCCGTTCAGCCCGGACTGCACCGCCGACACGGGGCGGCTCGGCCAGCCCGACGCCATGGGCTGGCACGACGAGCGGGAGATCCCGAACTACTGGGCCTACGCGGATCGCTTCGTGCTGCAGGACCACATGTTCGAGTCGGTGCGTTCGTGGAGCCTGCCGTCCCACCTCTCGATGGTCTCCGGGTGGTCGGCGACCTGCTCGACGCCGAACGACCCGATGAGCTGCACTACCGACCTCGGCAAGTACCCGACCGGTCCGGTGGAACCCACCTTCGGCTCGCCGCCGTTCGCGTGGACCGACATCACCTACCTGCTCCATCAGGCCGGCGTGAGCTGGAAGTACTACGTCGCAGAGGGAACGCAGCCCGACTGCGCGGACGATGCCATGTTCTGCGCGCCGCAGACGCAGACGATCGGCACCCCCGAGATCTGGAACCCGCTGCCGGGGTTCGAGGACGTCAGCCAGGACGGGCAGGTCGGCGACGTGCAGACGGTGAGCAACTACTACCGCGACGCGGCGCAGGGCACGCTGCCGAACGTCTCGTGGGTCGTCCCGAACGCGGACGACAGCGAGCACCCGCCCGCGTCGATCGCCACCGGACAGGCCTGGGTGACGGGGTTGATCAACGCGGTCATGAGCGGGCCCGAATGGGACAGCACCGCGATCTTCCTGGCCTGGGACGACTGGGGAGGGTTCTACGATCACGTCGTCCCCCCGACGGTCGACGGCGCGGGGTACGGGCTGCGCGTGCCGGCGCTCGTGATCAGCCCCTACGCCAGGCCGGGCACCATCGATCACCAGACCCTGTCGTTCGACGCCTACCTGAAGTTCATCGAGGACGACTTCCTCGGCGGGCAGCGGCTCGACCCGGCCACCGACGGGCGCCCGGACTCGCGGCCCGACGTGCGTGAGAACGACCCCGGGCTCGGCAACCTGCTCGCCGACTTCGACTTCTCGCGGCCGCCGAGCCCACCGCTGATCCTGCCGCCGTACCCCCAGTAGCCCTCCCGTCCGGCCGGCTCCGCCGAGCCCTGGACGAACCTCACGAGCGTGACGTACGTTGCGACACGCCCGCCCGCGACCGAAGGATCGGAAAACCCGCATGCGACCGCAACGCCTCCTATCCGTGCTGCTCGCGCTCTCGACGCTGGTGATCGCGCCGGTGGCCGCCGGGAGCGCCTCCGGCCCGTTGGCCACCTGCGGTCCCAGCCCCGACGCAGGGACGCTCGGGATCGGCGACCCCTACTACCCGCGGTTCGGCAACGGCGGATACGACGTGCAGCACTACGACCTCGCGATCAGGTACGGCCCCGGGACGAACCACCTCCGCGGGGTCGCGACGATCGCGGCCCAGACCACGCAGGCCCTAAGTTGTTTCAGCCTCGACCTCGTGCGGCTCAACGTGAGCGCGATCACGGTGAACGGCGACCCCGCGACGTGGTCGCGGACGCACCACGAGCTGATGATCACGCCGGCCACGCCCCTCGGCTCCGGAGCCGACCTCACCGTCGTGGTGAGCTACGAAGGGTTCCCGAAGGGCTTCGTGATCCCGAGCCTCGACGCGGTCTCCGGGTTCATCCGGACCGCCGACGGGGTGGTCGTCGCGGGCGAGCCAGAGGCGGCGACCGCGTGGTTCCCCGTCAACGACCATCCCACCGACCGCGCGTCGTACACGTTCGCGATCACCGTGCCGAACGCCTACCAGGTGGTCGCCAACGGGGTGCCCGAGTCGGAGGACGCCCAGGGGAACTGGACGACGCACGTCTGGCAGGCGCACGACCCCATGGCGAGCTACCTGGCGACGTTCGATGTCGGCGAGTGGACGATCCGGACCCGCGTCACGTCGACCGGCCTGCCCGTCATCGACGCGATCGACCCCGACGTCCTGCGGCGCGTCCGAGCATCGGTGCGCCGAGAACCGGAGATCCTCTCGTTCCTGGAGAGCAAGTTCGGCCCGTACCCGTTCGAGTCGGCGGGCGGGATCTTCCCCGACACCCGCCGGCTCGGGTTCGCGCTCGAGACGCAAACGAGACCGATCTACGCGCGGTACTTCTTCCCGCACGGCGACTCGGTCATCGTGCACGAGCTGGCGCACCAGTGGTTCGGCGACCTGGTCTCGGTGCATCGGTGGCAGGACATCTGGCTCAACGAGGGCTTCGCCACCTACGCCGAGTGGCTGTGGAGGGAACACGAGGGGTTGGGCACCCCGCGGCAGACCTCGAAGGCGATCTGGAGGGCTATCCCGGCCCGCTCCCCGTTCTGGGACGTCGTGATCGGAGATCCCGGGGTCGAGAACCTGTTCGACGGCGCCGTCTACACGCGCGGTGCGATGACCCTGCAGGCGCTCCGCGACGAGGTGGGCGACGACGCGTTCTGGTCGATCCTGCACACGTGGACGCAGACGTACGGGTTCGACACGGGGTCGACGGACGCGTTCATCGCGCTGGCCGAGCAGGTCTCCGGACAGGACCTTGGCGACCTGTTCGACGTGTGGTTGTTCGCGCCCAACCGGCCGCCCGCCTCGGCCGTCACGGGTTCGGGCGTGGTCTCGGCCCCGCCGGTCGCGACCGAGCACGCGATCTCGTGGCTCCGGTCGTTCGACCGGCATAGCGCTCCCTGAGCTCGTCCCCGATCCGCGCGAGCTCCCGCCCGACCTCCGCAGGATCCAGGACCTCGACGGATCGGCCGAACCCCGCGAGCTCGCCCGCGAGGTTCCGGGCCGACCAGCTCCGGATCTCTACGTGGACACGTCCGCCCGGCTCGGGCTCGCCCACCGAGAGCCGCGTTCCGAACACGGCTCTGAGCCCGTGGATCGCGTCGGTGTCGGACACCGCCGTCGCGCGGAAGCTCAGCCGGCGCTCGTCCAGATCGGCGATCACCGAACGCCAGTGGGCCTCGAGATCGAACCCGTCGGGCCGCTCCACCGGGTCCTGTGTCACCGCGACCGACCGCACGCGGTTGACGCGGAACGTCCGCATGCCCGCGTCCGTCCCGGCCACGAGGTACCAGACCGACGCCTTCGCCACCAGACCGAGCGGGTGCACCGTGCGTTCGGTCTCGGGCCGATCTGGCGCCGCGTAGACGATCCGGATCCGGACGCCGTCCACGACCGCCCGTTGGAGGACGTCCAGGTGCTCAGGCGCCGGGACGTGCGCACGGTCCCAGCTGGTCGGGTCGATCACCACCGCGGAGGCGGCCGCCTCGGCGTCGGCACGGAACGGCTCGGGAAGCGCGCGGACGAGCTTGCGCAGAGCGGCCTTGATCTGGGGCGTCGCGGCCGCGGACGGCCCCGCGACCAGGAACAGCGTTCGAGCCTCCGCCGCGGTCAGACCGCTCAGGTCGGTCCGGGCTCCACCCAACAGCGACCAGCCGCCGCCCCGCCCGGCCTGCGAGTACACGGGGATCCCGGCCATCGCGAGCGCCTCGAGGTCCCTGCGCGCGGTGCGCTCGGAGATCTCCAGCTCCTCCGCAAGCTCGGCGGCGGTCACGCGACCCCGTGCCTGCAGGATCAGCAGGGCGGCGACGAGTCGATCGGCGCGCACGGACCAAGGTTCGCACAGAAACCGTCCACAGGTTGGCCAGATAGCCGCGGCATGATGGTCTGGACGCGGGGAAGCGTTCGAGGCGAGAGGAGGCCCGGGATGGCACAGACCCAGACCAGCGAGGACGGCCGGCACGACTTCGATTTCCTGTTCGGGCGGCGGCGGATCCACAACCGCAAGATCGTCGACACGCTCGATCCCTCGAGCGACGAATGGGTCGAGTTCGAGGCGATCGGGGAGGCGGAGCCGATCCTGGGCGGGCTCGGCAACGTCGACACGTTCTCGACGCAGGCGCTGCCGCCCGCCGGCGACCCGTTCGAGGGGTTCACCCTTCGGCTGTTCGATCCCGAGACCGGGCTCTGGCGGATCTGGTGGGCGTCGATCCGGTTCCCTGGGGTCCTCGACCAGCCGGTCGAGGGTCGCTTCGCCGGCGGCCGAGGCGAGTTCCTGTGCGACGACGTGATCGGCGGACGACCGGTGAAGGTCCGCTACGAGTGGAGCGTGCTGTCCCCGACGGCCAACCGCTGGGAGCAGTCGTTCTCCTACGATGGCGGGGTGACCTGGCGCACGAACTGGATCAGCGAAGGGACGCAGCTCCGCTGACGCCCTCCGCACCTCGCGTCCTCGATCGCCGCGCGCTCAACCGCGCGCTGCTCGAACGCCAGATGCTGCTCCGTCGTCGCCGGGTCGAGACCCTGGACGCGGTCGAACGCCTCGTCGGCATGCAGGCGCAGGTGCCGCGAGACCCCTACGTCGCGTTGTGGTCGCGTCTGGATCGGTTCCGCCCCGAGAGGCTGGCCGAGCCGCTCGGCGATCGGCTCGCGGTCCGGATGACCCTGCTCCGCGGGACGCTGCACCTGGTGACGGCGGACGACGCCCTCGCCCTGCGTCCGCTCGTGCAGCCCGTCGTCGAACGCACGCTCTACGGTTCGAGCCCGCTCCGAACCGTGGCCGGGAGCGTCGACGTCGATGAGCTCTTGGCGATGTTCGAGGACCTGTTCGCGGAGGGGCCGCGGACGCGCGCGCAGCTGGTCGAAGCGATCGCGGAACGATGGCCCGAGCGCGATGCGTCGTCGCTCGGGTACGCGATGTACCTGCTTCCGACGGTCCAGGTCACCCCTCGCGGCATCTGGGGTCGTTCCGGGGCCTCGGCCTTCACCACCGTCGAACGGTGGCTCGGACGCCCGATCGAGGCCACCACCGAACCGGACGAGATGATCGTGCGGTACCTGGCCGCGTTCGGCCCGTCCGCGGTGGCGGACGCGCAGTCGTGGTCGGGGTTGACCGGGCTGAAAGCCGTCTTCGAACGCCTCCGCCCGCGGCTCCGCACGTTCCGCGACGATCGCGGCCGCGAGCTGTTCGACGTCCCCGGTGCCCCGCTCATCGCTCGCGAGACACCGGCGCCCGTGCGCTTCCTGCCCGAGTACGACAACGTGCTGCTCGGCCACGACGACCGCAGCAGGATCGGCCCGCCGGAGCTGAAGGGTTGGACCGAGGTCGGATGGGGGTCGGTGCTGATCGACGGGTTCGGGGCGGCGCGGTGGAGGGCCGATCTCGGCCCGGACCGGTCGACCCTGTGGGTGGAACAGTTCGGGAAGATCCCGCGGGCCGACCGCGCCGAAGTGGCCGAGGAGGGCGACCGGCTCCTCGGCTTCCTCGCACCGGAGACCGACCGGCGCGACGTGCGGTTCCGAACCTTCCGGACCCCGGCAGCGTCCCGGTGAGGCGCCTCGGGCTTGGGGAGCGCCGGGCGCGGCTCGGCCGGCGTCACTTCCTCGCCACGAGCGCGCCGTCCGTCGACGCGGTCGCGGCGGCGCTCGTGGGTCTCCACTCGAGCGATCCCGCGACGGTCTTCCTCTCGTCGTGGGCGCGGGTCGACGGGTTCGAGCCTGGGGATCTCGAGGACGCGCTCTACGTCCGCCGGTCGCTCGTGCGGATGCTCGGGATGCGGCGGACGCTGTTCGTTGTGCCGATCGAGCTCGCCCCGCTGATGCACGAGGCCTGCACGAAGGCCCTGATCCCGGGTCAGCGCGCGCGCCTGGTCCGGATGCTTGAGGAGCAGGGCGTGATCCCACGCGGTCGCGGCGAGGCGTGGCTCGCCAGGGTCGAGGCGGCGACGCTCGCCGCGATCGCGGCCCGGGGGGAGGCCACCGCGCGCGAACTCACCGCCGAGGTGCCGGAGCTCGGCGCGAAGCTCACCGTCGGCGAGGGGAAGACCTGGGCCGGCACGATGGGCGTGTCGACGCGAGTGCTGTTCCTGCTGGCGACCGAGGGATCGATCGTGCGCACGCGTCCCCTGGGCGCCTGGACGTCCGGTCAGTACCGCTGGTCGACGACCGAGCACTGGCTCGGTGCTCCTCTCGCAGAGGTCGACTACGCGCAGGCGTGCTCCGAGCTCCTCGGGCGGTGGCTGCGTTCGTTCGGGCCGGCCACCATGACGGACATCCGGTGGTGGACCGGGTGGACCGCCGCGCAGGCCAAGGCGACCCTCGTCGCCGTCGACGCCGCGAGGGTCCGGATGGGCGACGACACCGGCTACGTGCTCCCCGACGATCTCGACCCCGTGGGCGACGTCGGCCCGTGGGTGGCGCTGCTCCCCGGGCTCGACCCCACCACGATGGGGTGGAAGGACCGAGCGTGGTACCTCGGCGACCGCGCGGTCGAGCTGTTCGACCGCACCGGCAACGCGGGCCCAACGGTGTGGGCGAACGGCCGGGCCGTGGGCGCCTGGGGTCAGACCGAGGAAGGCGACGTCGCGGTCGAGCTCTTCGGTCGCCTCGACGCCGCGAGCCGAGAACGCGTGGACGCCGAGCGTGAGCGGCTGGCGGCCTGGCTCGGCGAGACACGGATCAGGCCTCGCTTCGCGACGCCGCTCGGCAAGGAGCTCGCGGCGCGTTCGGGCGCGCGGGACGGGTCGCGCTAGGCCGCGACGCGAGGGGTCCTACGGCACGATGTTCTGGTTGAGGTGGAACAGGTTGCCCGGGTCGTACGCCCGCTTGACCGTGATCAGTCGATCGTAGTTGCCCCGGTAGTTCGCGCGGATCCGGCCCTGGTCGTCCCCGGCCATGAAGTTGACGTACCCGCCCTCCTCCGAGTGCGGAGCGACCGCGTCGTAGTAGCGCCGCACCCAGGCGGTGTTCGCTTCGCTCTGCGCCGGGTCCGGCCACGCGCCCACGATCACGGTCGCGAAGTTCGCGTCGCGGTAGGCGAACGCAGTGTCGCTCGCGCCGACCCGATGCACGGCCCCATCGATCGGGTAGAGGTGCATCGTCGAGTGGACGGTGGGCACGTCGGGCCCGTGGGTCACGTGGGCCGCGATCGCCTCGTCGGTCAGCTCGCTCACGAAGCTCGCCTTCCAGTAGTGGTGCAGCCCCGGCGGCAACAGCCCGTCGAAAGCGCCGTTCAGCGCCGGATACGGCATCGGGCCGACGAACTCGGCCACCACCGGCGCGACGTCGTGGAACGGCTCGAACGCCTTCGGGCCCTCCTCGACCGGCCCCGCCCAGCAGGCCACGATCGCGATGAACGTGTCGCCGTGCCGGTCCTCCGGGATGAACGGAAGCGGCGGCGCGATCTGGAACGCGGGGAACGCGCCCATCTGTTCGGGCGCGTCGGCGATGTACTCGCGGTAGAACCGCAGCACGTTCTCGGCCTCGCTCACCTCGTAGAACATCGGACCGCCGTAGATCTCGTTCACCGGATGCAGTTGGAACTCCAGCGAGGTCGCCACGCCGAAGTTCCCGCCGCCGCCCCGGAGCGCCCAGAACAGGTCGTCGTGCTCCCGCTCGCTCGCCTGGACCAGCTGCCCTTCCGCGGTCACGACGTCCGCGGACACGAGGTTGTCGATCGACAGGCCGAACCCCCGTGCGAGGTAGCCGATCCCGCCGCCGAGCGTGAGGCCCGCGACCCCGGTCGTCGAGATGATGCCGCCGGTCGTCGCCAGACCGAAAGCATGGGTCGCCGCGTTGAAGTCGCCCCACGTCGCCCCGCCCTCGGCCCGCGCCGTCGAGTTCGCCGGGTCCACGCGTACCCCGCGCATCCCCGACAGGTCGATCACGACGCCGTCGTCGCAGGTCCCGAACCCCGGCACGCTGTGCCCGCCGCCACGGACGGCGAGATCCAGCCCGGCCTCGCGCGCGAAGTTCACGCCGGCCATCACGTCGCCGGCGTTCGCGGCCCGAACGATCACCGTGGGTCGCCGGTCGATCATCGCGTTGTAGACGGTGCGCGCGTCCTCGTAGCGCTCGTCCTCGGACGAGATCACGTCGCCCCGCACCTGTCCTCGCAGCTCGTCGATCGGGAGCGTCCGCATGAGCCACCTCCGCTCGGTCGGTTGCGCGCACCGTAGGACCCGTGCGTGTGAGCGGGAGTGAGAAGCGTGTCTTGTCGGACGAAGCTCGTGCCCTCAGGATGGCGCCATGCCGATCGCCGCCCACCTGCTCGGGCCTCCGCTGATGGTCCGCGACGGCGTGGTCTACGCACCGCCCAAAGGCAAGAAGGTCTGGGCGCTGTTCGCCTACCTCGTCCTGTCCGAACGCCAGCCGACCCGCCCGCAGCTGATCGAGCTCCTGTTCCCCGACGCCGAGGACCCGGCGGGCGCGCTGCGCTGGAACCTGTCCGAGCTCCGTCGCCTGCTGGGCGGTCCGGACACGGTGGGGAGCGGCAACGTGGTGCAGCTCCGGCTCCCCGAGGGTTCGGTGATCGACGTCGACGTGCTGATGGCCGGGACGTCGTTCGAGGCGGTCGAGCTGCCCGGGCTCGGCCGCGAGCTCCTCGAGGGCGTGGACGTGGATGCGAGCGCCGGGTTCACCGCGTGGCTGCTCGGCGAGCGCCGCCGGCTCCAGGCGCTCGGCGAGGCCGTCCTGCGCGAGGGCGCCTTGCGGGCGCTCGCGTCGGGCAACGCCCGCACGGCCGTCGAGCTCGCGACGCGCATGGTGGCCGCCGACGCGCTGAACGAGGACGCGCACGTGCTCCTGATCCGCGCATTCGCCGGCACGGGTGATCGGGTCGCCGCGGAGCGACAGCTCGCCGCCTCGATCGACCTGTTCCGCCGAGAACTGGACGTCGAACCCGGTCCCGAGCTCGCCGAGGCCGCGGTGATCGATTCCGAACGCACGTCGCCCACCCTCGGCGTGGGTCGACCGGCGCTCCGGGCCCTGATCGAGTCGGGCGAGGCCGCGGTGGGCGCGGGGGCGATCGAGGCGGGGCTGATGAACCTGCGCGACGCCGTGGCGGGAAGCCGCGAGGCCGGCGAGACCGAGATCGAGGCGGCCGCGCAGCTCGCGCTCGGGTCGGCGCTCGTGCACGCGACGCGCGGCAAGGATGAGGAAGGCGCCGCCGCGCTCCACCGCGGCATCGCGGCGGCCGAGACCACCGGGCAACGAGCGCTCGCCGCGTCGGCGCACCGTGAGCTCGGCTACGTCGAGGTGCTGCGCGGCGAGTACCTCCGCGCGTGGCCCCTGCTTCGGACCGCGGAGGAGCTCGCCGACGGCGACGCGCTCGAGCTCGCGAACATCCGCGCGGTCACCGGTGCCGGGCTCGCCGACGTCGGCGCGCACGCGCAGGCCGAGGCCGCGTTCGCCGAGGCGATCGAGCTCGCGGCGTCGGTCGGCCACGTCAAGCAGGAGGCGTGGCCACAGTCGGTGCTCGGCCGAACGCACCTGATGCGCAACGAGCTCGACCTCGCGGAGGCGTCGCTCGAACGCGGCCGCGCGCTCAGCCGCGACGAACGCTGGACCGCGTTCCTCGCCTACCCAGAGGCGTTGCTCGCCGAGGTCTGGGTCCGCCGCGGCGACATCGCCCGGGCGTCCGAGGCGTTCGAACACGCCTTCGCGCTCGGCTCGCAGGTGGGCGACACCTGCTGGGAGGCCTACGCGGTGCGGGGGTTCGGTCTCCTGCACGCGGCCCGTGGCGATCTGAGCGCTGCGGTCGAGGCGATGGAGCTCTCGCTGACCACCTGCGCCCGCCAGCGCGACACGCACCTGTGGGTCCGCGCATACGTGCTCGACGCGCTCTGCGCGGTGGCCGTGGCGGCCCAGCACCCTACGGCGGGGCGCTGGGTGACGGACCTCGCGTCGCTCACCGGCCGCTCGGGGATGCACGAGCTCTCGGTCCACGCGTACCTGCACCGGCGCGACCTGGGTGACCGCCTCGCGATCGACGCCGCCCGCGTCCTGTCGGTCGGGGTGGAGAACCCGCACCTCGACGACCTGATCGACCAGGACGGCCCGGCGCTGCTCGACGACCTGCTCGGGAAGGTCGGGCGACCGTAGGTACCCGCGACGGCGACGAGGGGTCGGGGGAGCGCTCACCGATCGGCGAGGTGAGGCTCCGCGCCGTCACCGAGGACGACCTCCCGGTCTTCTACGAGCATCAGCGAGACCCGATCGCCTACAGCATGGCCGCGTTCTCGCCGAGGGAGCGCGACGCGTTCATGGCGCATTGGGGTTCGATCCTGCGGGATGCGAGCGGCGTCCACCGCACGATCGAGCTCGACGGTACCGTGGCGGGCTTCGTCGTCCTGTTCGGGATCGAGGGCCGGCGCGAGGTCGGCTACTGGGTGGGGCGCGAGTTCTGGGGCCGGGGCGTCGCCACCCGCGCGCTCGCGGCGTTCCTGGACGAGGTGTCCGAGCGGCCGATCTACGCGGGGGTCGCCGACACCAACGTCGCCTCGATCCGGGTGCTCGAGAAGTGCGGCTTCACGGTGGCCGAGGGGAACGCCGAGGAGCATCCCGGCGAGGTGCTGATGCGGCTCGAGTGAGACGTCATGGCTCCCCGCGGGGACCGTCGAACCGCGTCCCCGGCGGGAACGAGAGCATGAACCGCTCGGCCAGCACGTGCAGCAGCTCATCTTCAGGCACCTCGCTCGAGGTCTCGCCGGTAGGTGTCTCCTCGATCAGCTTGCGGCCACGCAGGATCAGCGAGCGCTCCGGCGCAGACAGCTGCACGGTGAGCGTTCGGGTGAAGGGGGAGCTGGGGTGGGTAGACGTGTAGTGGTTCGCCATCTCCGCGTCGACCGGGTACTGCGGCTCGAACGTGAACGCGTAGAGATCGAGCCACCCTTTCGGGCGATAGGTCTGCAGCACGCGGGAGCCTTCATCGTCGACCAGCCGGAACCTCCATCCGAACTGTTCGACCTCGGGACCGGTTCCGATCGGCAACGAGCGCAGGATCGAGCCGCCGCCAAACCCCACGTCCGCGAGCCTGTCCTGTCCGTCCGCCTCGACCAACAACGCCATGTGCGTTCGCGCGGTCACGCTCCGCACGCCGAATCGGACCCGCGCGCCCAATCGCGTGACGCCGAACCCGACGGCCTCGAGCACGGCGGCGAACAGCGTGTTGTGCTCGAAGCAGTAGCCGCCGCGGCGATCGCGGACGAGCTTGTCCTGCAGGCTCGCGAGGTCGAGCCGGATCGGCCGCCCGAGCAGGATGTCCAGGTTCTCGAACGGGATCGTCGTCGCGTGCGCGAAGTGGATCGCGTCCAAGACCTCGAGCGTCGGCTCGACGGGGCCCTCGTAGCCGACGCGCGCAAGGTAGGCCTCCAGGTCGAAGGGCATCCTCGCATCATCGCTGAGTTCGGCCGATGCGATCGCCGCGGCGGGACCGAGCTACCGAACGATCCCGGTCCGAACGGAGGCCTTCCGTCGATCGATCGAACGCCTCAGGCCGGGAGATCGGGTCGGGGCGGCATCGCCTCCGGATACAGGGACGCTACCGCGCGCGGGATCCTGCTGATGAAGGACTCGACCGTCTCGAGCACGACCTCGATCTCCCACGGCTGCACCTGATCGCGATAGCCCAAGATCCACCGGCCGTCGATCTCGAAGCTCCATCGGGGATCGAGCGAGAGCAGCCACTCCATCATGCGGGGGTCTACGAGGGCAGACGCGAACGCGCGGTCGTGACATCGGACCGCGAACGCTCGGTTGAAGATCTCGGCCTCGAAAGCGATGTCGGGCACGGCGAGGTCGGCGACCCTCGTGAACCCGGTCTCGGGCCGGATCACGAGCGTCGGCCAGCCTCCCGGGATCGCGATCTGCACGCACGATAGGAGTCGCCGTTCGTCGTCCGACACGGAGTACGAGTGATCGAACGAGCGCACCTCGAGGTCATGCCACGAGCCCGAGACTACGTTCTCGACCTCGCCGTAGAACGGGCGCGTCGACCGGAACAGTTGGAACGGTTGGTCGAGGAGCCCGAACCGATCCTCGGCAGTGAATCGCATCCGGAGCCTCCGCGCCTCCGCCTCCATCGCACGTCGGCGTGGTCGGTCGCGCCACCGGACCAGGGCCAGGAACAGGCCGATGACGATCGCAGCCGCGATCAGCTCCCGAGCCTGTTTCCACTCGCGTCCGGCGATGAGGATGACCACCCCGAAGGCGAGGATGCCGAGCAGAGCCTTGAAGGCCGTCGTCCGTCTCACGACGGTCTATCGGCACGTCGGGAGGCCGCCCGAACCCGGGCGGCCACAGCTAGAGCTGCAAGGCCCGCGGCCTCGACATCAGCACCTCGGGATCCTCCCAGTCGATCCCTTCGACGTCGATGTAGAGCTCGATCTCGTTCCCGTCGGGATCGGCGAGGTACAGGCTGTGCGTCATCCCGTGATCGGCTGTGCCCATCAACGGCACACCCGCCTCCTGCAGCCGTGCGAGCGCGGCCCGGAGCTCGTCGTCCGTGTCCCCCACCTTGAGCCCGAAGTGGTACAGGCCCACGCGCCGCCCGGCCGGGATCGGCGCAGCGTCGGGACCGACCTCGATCAGGAGCAGCTCGTGGTGGGTTCGGCCGCTCGAGAACATCGCCGCCGGGAACGGCAGCCCGTCGCCCTCGGGACCCACCTGCCGCCATCCGAGCACGTCCCGGTAGAACCGCACCGAACGCTCGACGTCCCGCACGTACAGCACGAGGTGCCCCAGCTCCTTGACGCCTCCTGCGCGCTCGTCCTTGTCCGCCATCTCGCCCTCCGATCGTCGCCCTCCCGAACCGCCCATCCGAACGGCGTATGCCCGCGGGTCAGCTCGCGATCCGGTAGACCGTCCCCGCCAAGGACAGCACGTAGAGCTCGCCCCGCGCATCCTGGCCGAACGACGCGAGGGCGTCGACCCTCGGGCCGAGCGCGCGCGCCTGCGTCGCCCGGCCGTCGCGCGGGACGAACGCCTCCAGGACCCCGCGGCAGTAGTCCCCGAACACATAGGCGCCGGCGAGGTCCGGGATCCGATCGCCGCGGTAGATGTATCCCCCGGTCACGGCGCACGAACCGTCGCCGTGCGCGTACTCGTAGACCGGCGGGATCGCGTCCGGGGGCGGGCTCCCCTCGAACGGGTGGGTCCCCTCGAGCCGGTCCCATCCGAAGTTCGACCCGCCGTCCGAGCCCGCCGGCTCGACGTCGACCTCCTCCCAGGCGTCCTGTCCCACGTCCCCGATCCACAGGTCGCCGGTCGCCGTGTCGAACGAGAACCGCCACGGGTTCCGCAGGCCGAACGCCCAGATCTCGGGCCGCGCGCCGTCGCGTCCCACGAACGGGTTGTCCGGCGGGATCGCGTAGGGCTCGCCCTTCGACGGGCGGGGCGAGATCCGCAGCAGCTTGCCGAGCAGCGTCGAGAGCGACTGCGCGTTCCCCATCGGGTCGCCGGCGCTCCCGCCGTCGCCCAGCCCCACGTACAGGTACCCGTCGGGCCCGAACACGAGCTCGCCCCCGTTGTGGTTCGAGAAGGGCTGGTCGACGAACAGCACCCCGCGTTCGCTCGCGGGGTCGGCGCCCTCGTCCCCGAACGCGAACTCCGACACGTTCGTGTCGCCGTTGCCGTCGGTGAAGTCCACGTACAGGAAGCGCCCGTCCGGCGAGAACGCGAGCCCGAGCAGACCCTGCTCGCTGCCGAGGGACACGCGGTCCGTCAGGTCCAGCACGACCCTCGGATCCGAACCCGGCGTGAGCGCGACCACCTGCCCGGTCTTCTCCGCCACGTACAGGGCGCGGTCGCCGCTGCGAACCGCCATCGCGATCGGCTGCTCGAGCTCGGCCACCGGCACGAGCCGGATCCGCGCGTCGGCGAGATCGGGCGGGTTCGACGTCCCACCGCCGCTCGAGCCGGTGGGCGACGGGGGTGCCTCGCTACCGGTCGACGTCGGTCCGGTCGGCGGCGCGGCAGGCTCCTGCGACGAACACGCGGCGACGACCGCGGCGAACAGGACGAGGGCGAGCACCCGCCCTCGCGCGACGGCCGGTGGCCGAACGCCGATGGGCTCGGCCACCGTTGGCCGGGGGCGGGTCACATGGTCGAGCCTACCGACCCTCCACCGAACGCGCCGCCGGCGAACGCCGTCGTCGCACGACGATCAGGGCGAACCCACCGACCACGATCGCGAACGCCGCGGCCACGATCGCCGGCCAGGCACCGCTCGTCTCGGACGGCCCCTCGACGACGGCGGACGTGTTCTCGAGCGCGAGGTCGGACGCGTCGACCTTCGTGACGGGACCGTCCGCGGTCGAGGTGCCGATCGCGCCGCCGACGCCGTCGCCCACGACGACCACGCCGACCATCCCGACGTGGTACGTGCACACGTACGGGTACACGCCGGGCTCGGAGAACCGGTACGTCACCGACTTCTTCTTGAACCCCGCGTAGTCGCCCCAGGTCGCGTTCGCGCCCAGGACCGAGTGCGGGAACGGGTCTACGTTGGTGAACGTCACGGCGTCGCCGACCCCCACCCGCACGATCGTCGGCGAGAAGCAGAAGTCCTCGATGTCGACCCCCGACGCCGTCGCGTCGGTCACGGGTTGGCCGCAGCCGCCTCCGCCGCTCGCCGACGCCAGGCCGGGCAGCAGGACCAGCGCCCCGAGGAGCACCGCCCCGACCGCCGCGGACGCCTTCGGTCGCCTCCCACGTGCGCGCATCCGGGGCCTCCTCTCGATCGTTCCCCTGACACGACCGAGAGGACCCCAGGTGGGTTCCCTCGCGCAGCGACGAGATCCGGTGAGGATCGGAGGGGACGACGCCACCGGCGACCCGATCGGACGGGTCGCCGGCGGCGCGTGACGGGACCGGTCAGCGCGCGGACTCGACGGGCTCGCGCTCGACGTGGACGACCCGGTCGTCCTCATCGGTGCGGTGCTCCCGGAGTTCGGCGTTCTCGCGTTCGAGCTCCGAGATCCGTCGCTTGGTGGTCCGCCGTCGGCCCCGGCTCCCGCGCAGCAGTCCGGCGCCGATCACACACAGGGCGATCGCGACCGCGCCGAGTACAGCCGCGGCGATCACCACTTCGACCTGGGTGGCCGTGAACGAGCCGCCGAACAGCGAGAAGGACACCTCGTTCGCGGCCGCGGACCAGTTCTCCAGGGCGAAGTCGACGACCAGTCCGGCCGCCGTGAGCCCTAGCAGGATGAGCACGATACCCATGGTCACCTCCCGTCTCAGAGAGGGGTCCCTACCCATCCGGGGCGCCGCCCACGCCTCCCCGGCGACCCCACCGTTCGGGACGACCGCGACGCGATTGCCTAGGCTGCACGCTGACATGGCCGAGGAGCTGACGCCTCAGGAGGAGTGGGCAGCGTTCCTCGGCGGCACCCACCCGCACCTGCAGGACAAGAGCCCGCTCCGGTTCATCCCCTCCTCCCCGCGATGCAGGCTCTGCTCCGCACCCTTCGGCCGCCCCGGCGCCTTCGTGCTCCGTCGCTACGGGTACACGCCGTGGGAGAAGAACCCCACGATCTGCGGTCGCTGCTTCAAGGGCATCGAGGCGGTCGCGAAGATGTGCCCGACCGCCGAGGAGGGCGGGGAGATCAACGGCGCCGAGGTGGAGATCTCGATGCTGTTCGCGGATGTCCGCGGCTCGAGCAAGCTGGCCCGACAGATGCCCACCTGGGACTTCACCCGCCTCATGAATCGCTTCTACAACGCGTCGAAGGAGGTCCTCATCGAGGCCGACGCGATCATCGAGAAGTTCGTGGGCGACGAGGTCGTGGCGCTCTTCGTTCCGCTGATGACCGGTCCCGACCACGCCCGGCGGGCCGTCGAGGCGGCCACGGCGTTGCTGCGCGCGACGGGCCACGCGGACGGTGAACAGCCCTGGGTGCCGCTCGGGGCGGGGGTGCACACCGGGGTCGCGTTCGTCGGGGTCGTCGGGATGAAGGGGTCGAGCGATTTCACGGCGCTCGGCGACCCGGTCAACATCGCCGCGCATCTCGCGTCGCAGGCCGCGGCCGGCGAGATCCTGCTGACCGACGCGACGGCTCGGGCGGCCGAGATGACGCACGACGGTCTCGAACGGCGCTTCGTCTCGCTCAAAGGTCATCCGGTCGACGCGCTGGTGCTGCGAGTCGGTCAGCCCACCGAGGGCGAGCCGGCCCGCTGACCGACGTGGCACGCACGCCGGCCTCCGCCGCGTCCCCGGTCGGGCACGTGCGATGAGCGCGCTCCAACGAGCGCTGAAGATCCGGCCGGGCGAGACACGGCTCGTCCTGTCGATGACCACCTTGTCGTTCGTCGGCATGGCCGGCCTCGCGATCGGGCAGAGCGGCGCGAACGCGCTCTTCTTCGATCGGATCGGCACCGACGCGCTCCCGCTGATGTATCTCGCGCAGGGCGCGACGGCGTTCGTGTTCATGATGGGACTGGCCGCCCTGCTCGGGCGGGTCGACCGGCGCCGCGCCTACCTCGCGATCCCGGCCGGGCTGGGCGCCGTCGTCGTGGCCGAACGCGTCGCGCTGCTCACCGACGGGCGGTGGATCTTCCCGGTGCTGTGGCTGACCGTAGCGCTCGCGGTCCTGCTGCAGAACGTGTTCGTCTGGGGCACCGCCGGCGTCGTCACGGACACGCGGCGCGCCAAGCGCCTGTTCCCGTTGTTCGCCGCGGGCGAGATCCTCGGGTCGGTGCTGGGCGGCCTGCTCACGAACCCGCTCGTCCGTCTGATCGGGACCGAGAACCTGCTCCTGGTCTGGGCGGCAGCCCTCGCGACCTCGTGGGGGCTTTGCCGCGTGGTGCTGTCCGCGGCCGGGACGCTCGCGCAACCGCGGGTCCGCAAGGCGCGACGCGCGGCCGCGACGCCCTGGCGGGATCTGGCGGTCGCGTTCGGCTATGTGCGGCGGTCGCGACTGCTCGTGTGGATGACGCTCGCCGCGGTGCTGTTCTCGGTCCTGTTCTTCTCGCTCTACCTGCCATGGGCGACCGCCGCCACCGAACGGTTCCCCGACGCGGGCGACCTGGCGGGGTTCTTCGGGCTGTTCTGGGCGGCGATGACCGGCGCCGCGTTCCTCGTGTCGGTGCTCGTTACCAACCGGCTCTTCGCACGGTTCGGCATCGCGACGATGATGCTCGTGCTCCCCCTGCTCTACGTCGGGTCGTTCGGCATCCTGCTCGTGAGCGCGGGGTTCGTGACGCTCGTGGTGCTCCGGTTCGTCGACGGCGTGTGGCTGCAGGGCGTCGCCTCCCCCGCGTGGGAGACGCTCACGAACGTCGTTCCCGACGCTCGGCGCGACCAGGTGCGGACGTTCCTGAACGGCGGACCCGCCCAGGCCGGGACCGCGATCGCGGGGATCATCGCGCTCGTCGGTCAGGACGTGCTGTCGCCGCGCCAGTTCGCCGCGATCGGGCTCGCGGCCGCCGCGATCGCGGTGTTCGTCGTGTGGCGCGTCCGCGCCTCGTACGCGTCCGCGCTCGTCGAGGCGCTGCGCGAGGGACGGCCGGAGGTGTTCCCCGACGTCGCGGTGGCGGGCGTCCCGTTCGCGTTCGCGCCCGACGCGCAGGCGCTCGGCACCCTGCTCCTCGCGATGGATGACGACCGGGCTCCGGTCCGGCGGCTCGCGGTCCAGATGCTCGCCGACGTCGACGACCCCCGAGCCACCGTGGCGCTCGAACGCGCGCTCCGCGACGCCGATCCCCCGGTCCGCGCGCAGGCCGTCGACGCCCTGGCCTCGGGTCCCGGACGGCTCGACGCCGAGGCGTTCCTCCCGCTGCTCGACGATCCCGACCCCGCGGTGGCCGCGTCCGCCGCCGTCGCGGCCTCGAAGGGCGCCGACGCCGCCGCCTCTGCCCGCGTGCTGATCGGGCTCGCGGCCAACGCCGATCCCGCCGTGCGATCGATCGCGCTGCGCAACCTCGCGAACGCGCCGGCCGACGCCGCCGTGGGGCTCGCGGTGCCCGCGCTCGACGACGAGGATCCCGGCGTTCGGGCCGCCGCGCTGACGACGCTCGCGGGGGTCGCGCCCGAGGCGGCGCTCGAGCCGGCGATCCGCGCGTTCGGCGACCCCAGCCCGAGGGTGCGCGAGGCCGCCGTCGCCGCGGCCGCGCCGCTCGGCGATCGTTCGATCGACGCGGTCCTGGGGGCGTTGGACCGACCGGCCACACGGGATGCCGCACTGCGGACGCTCGCGCGCATGGATCTCGGCGGACGGGACGAGCGCATCCGGGCCTTCGTGGCCGAACGCACGCGCGAGGCGAACGCCGACGACGCGCTCGCGGCCGCCGTCCCCTCCGACGGTGAGGCGGCCAGTCTCCTGAAGGACGCGCTGCTCGAACGCGGCCGCGCGAGCGGGCGCTCGGCGCTGCGCGCGCTGTCGTTGATCTCGACCGATGGCGGCGCGGTCCGATCCGCGGTCGAGAGCCTGGACGCCCCGGACCCCGGGCAGGTCGCGAACGCGCTGGAGACGCTCGAGGCCACGACCGATGCGTCCCTGGCCGTGCCGATCCTCGCGTTGTGGGAACCGAGCGGTGGACCCCGACGCGACCTGCCCGACGATTGGCTCGAACGGGCGTCGACGGACGATGATGCGTTCGTCGCGGCTTGCGCGGAGGCCGTGATCGCGCGGCGCAACGGGAAGGACGGGATGGCCGGGACGAGAACGACGATGCCGGCGATCGAACGCGTGCTGTTCCTACGGCGCGTCGCCCTGTTCGACGAGCTCGCGCCCGCCGACCTGGGCGCGATCGCGGAGGTCGCACAGGAGCGTTCGTTCGCGGACGGTGAGCTCCTCGCGTCCGAGGGCGAGCTGGGCGACGAGCTGTTGATCGTCGCCAGCGGCACGGTCCGCGTGGAGGCCGGCGGCTCGGAGATCGCACGGCGCGGCCCGGGCGAAGTCGTGGGCGAGATGTCCCTGATCACGCGCGGGCCGCGGATGGCCTCGCTCGTGGCCGACGGGGACGTGCGTGCGATCCGCATCGGCCGCCGCGAGTTCGAGAGCATGATCCACGACCGACCCGACATCGGGATCGGCGTCATGCGGGTGCTCGCCCAGCGGCTCGCTGAGGCGCGACCGAGCGACCCGTCCCCCGAGCCGACCGGCTAGACGGCAGGGGGTGGCGCGGGGATCGGGGCCACCGGCGCCGGCGGGACGCCCGCCGGCCGGGAACCCCGGGCGGCGAGCACGATCGCGCCGAGACCGGCGATCGACGCCAACACCCAGACGAGACCGCCGAGGACGGGGATCAGGCCGACCCCGCGCAGGATCATCCACCCGATGAGGAACGCCAGGAACCGCGAGCTCGGAGGCTTCACCAGCTGCCTGCCGAGCACGTGCGCGCCGGCGACGTACCCCAGCGTGTACAGCAGGGCGAGCGCCAGCAGCAGGAACAGGCCGAGCGGGATCGTGACCACCACGACGAGCAGCAGCACCGCGGCGATCGGGAGCAGGAAGAAGATCGCCGCCCCGAACCCGAAGGAGCCGCCCATCCGCCGGCGGAAGACGTCGGTGAGCGATGGGTCCAGACCGGGGGCGAACAGGAGGAGCACGAGGCCGAGGACGAGGGTGGAGATCGTGTACCCGAACCACCACACGTACCGCCCTACCCAGCCGAGCCCCTCCAGGTCGAACCTGCGGGTGATCCCCTTCACCTGGCCGCGGACCGTCGCGCCGTCCTCGATCTGCGCGGGCTGCCGGCTGGCGATGTCGCCGTCGACCTCCGCGCCCGAACGGACGATGACATGGCCGTTGAACGCGACGACGTCGTCACCCACGGTCCCGGAGATCTCGACGTCGCCGTTGAAGACCACCACGCTCTCGGTCGCGGTGCCCTCGATGGTCGCGTCGCCGTTGAAGATCACGGCCGTCCCGACCGTGGCGCCGTCGGGGACGAGCAGCTCGCCCGTCAGCACGACCTGATCCTCTGCACCCGACGTCGTGGCCTCGTCCTGCGCGAGCGCCGAGGGCGCGACCAGGATCCCCACCGAGCTGGCGGCGAGCACCAGACCGAGGAGCCTCCTGCGTGTCGTTCGTGCTCCGACCTCACGCATGTGTGGCACCTCCCAACGGCCGCTCCTGCACCGGACTTACCCTGAGGCGCTCGTACCATGCCATCAGGCACGCCTCACGTTCGAACGCGCAGGGCGGCGGTCCCCGGCGGTGGGCGAAATGGTACCGTTGTCGCGAGGGCAACGATCGCGGTTTACAGCTACGAGCAGTTCCCTCACCCGGCTGCTACGGCCGGCGCCGTGAAGGGCAGCAACCAGGCCCCGACGGCGAAAGAAAGGAGGGATCGCACGTGGCAATCGGAACCGTGAAGTGGTTCAGCCCCGAGAAGGGCTTCGGCTTCATCACTCCGGACGACGGTACCGCCGACGTGTTCGTGCATTTCAGCGCGATCGCCGGTGAGGGTTTCCGCAACCTGGAGGAGAACCAGAAGGTCGAGTACGACGTGACCCAGGGCCAGAAGGGCCCGCAGGCCGCGAACGTTCGCGCCGTCTAGTTCGAACCGAACGACATGAGGACCCGGCGCACCGCGTCGGGTCCTCTTCGTTTCCAGTTTCTGTAGTACCGGCGTGATGCCGGACGAACCTCAGGCCTCGGCCTCCTTCTTCGCCTCCGAACCCGCTGACTCCCCGGGCTTCGGCGCCGGTGTCCTCGAGGCGGCGGGCTTCGGTTCGGTGGCCTGCGTCTCGCCGTCCTCGCCGTCGACCTCGGGCTCGAGGACGAGGAACTCGCTCTGCTCGGCGGGGCCGATCGGCGGACCGGGCTCGATGATGCCGGCCTCGCGATCCTTCTTCCTGCCGGCGCGGGCGACCCGCCGCTCTTCCCGAGCGGCATGCTTGCGCGCGGTCACGTCCCGGCGCTTCCGCTTGCCCATGCTGTCGGGCATCCGCTCCTCCTGGTTCGATCTCCGGTCTCACTCGTAGTGCCGCTCGGTGCGGCCGCACTCCGAGGGTCTGGCCTACGACCCCTCGAGCGGCGGTCGCCGCGTCGGCGACGTATGCACGAAGCACGTGGCCGAGCGGTTGTATGTCGACAACACCGTCTCGCATCCGAGCGCGGCGCAACGCCGCCCCTTCTCCTCGCGCGCAACGGAACGCTTCCCGCGCTCGGGGGTTCCCAACAGGACGTCGCTGCTTCCTCGCGCCATCTCGCCTCCGTGTCCGTCGAACGATCCGATCCGTAGGCGAGAGGCGATTCGGTCCGCAGGCAAGGCCCGTTCGATCGCTCGTCGAGGATCCCCGGGCGGCGCCCGAGATACATAGCCTACTATCCGGAGGCGGACGTGCGCTCCGAGCCCCATGCACGTGCCTCGCGCGCCGAGCGTGAGCCCGCATCACGTCGATCCATGGAGGAGACGTGCAGGACCGCCCGCGGGTCTGGCTCTTCGGCGCGCTGTTGTCGCTGCCGCTCGTCGGGCTCGCCCTGCTCTTGGCCGTCCCCAGCATCGACGTCATGTGGGAGCACCATCCGTCGCACTTCCTGCTCGTCCTCGCGGTCGCGCTGATCAACGTCGCGCTCGCGCTCGTCGCGAGCGAGGCCGCGCATCGGCGAGCGGACGCGCGCCTGTTCCTCGTGTCACTCGCACTGATCACGAGCTCGGGGTTCCTCGCGTTACACGCGCTCGCGACGCCGGGCGTGCTGCTCGACCACCCGAACTCCGGGTTCGCCATCGCGACGCCGATCGGCCTGCTCCTGGCCTCGGGGTTCGCCGCCGCGTCCGCGGTCGAGCTCAGCCGCGACGATGCCGCGAGGATCCTCGATCGCCGAACGTGGATCCGCGGGTCCCTCGCGTTACTGCTGGTCGCCTGGGCGATAGGGTCGCTCACGGGCGTGCCCTTCCTCGATCGGCCCCTCGAAGAGGAGGCGCCGCTCGCGTTCAGGTTGCTCGCGCCGATCGGGATCGCGCTGTACGCGTTCGCCTCGTGGCGCTACCTGCGGATCTTCCGGGCGCGGCAACGGATGATGCCGCTGTCGGTCGCGGTCGCGTTCCTCCTGCTCGCCGAGGCACTGATCGCCGTGGCGTTCGCGCGGAGCTGGCACGCGTCGTGGTGGGAGTGGCACGTCCTGATGGCGATCGCGTTCGCGATCGTGACGATCTCGGTCCGCAACGAATACCGGCGCGAGGGTTCGGTCACCGCCGCCTTCGGCGGGATGTACCTGGAGCAGACGCTCGAGCACATCGACCGGCGCTCGTCCGCCGCGATCGCGCAGCTGATGCCGTCGGTCCGATCTCGTGAACCGCTCGAGCCCGCGCTCGAGCGGCTCCGGCGCGACGGGTTCGGGTCCGAGGAGGTCGTGCTCCTCGGACGCGCAGCGCGCGAGATGGCCCGGGTCGACGACCTGTTCCGTCCGTACGTCGGGCCCGCGCTCGCGGACCGGCTCGAGCTCGAGCCGTCGATGGCCGAGCTCGGCGGCCGCGAGGCGGAGGTGTCGGTCCTGTTCGCCGATCTCGCCGGCTTCACCACGTTCTCGGACGGGCGCTCGCCGATGGACGTCGTGCAGATGCTGAACGCGTACTGGGCGACCACGGTCCCGATCGTCACCGAACGCGAGGGTGGCCTGATCGAACGGTTCGCGGGGGACTCGATCCTGGTCGTGTTCAACGCGCTCGAGGACCAACCCGACCACGCGCTGCGCGCCGTTCGCGCCGCACGCTCGATGCAGCTCGCCGTGGCCGAGACCTCCGACGACCACCCGGACTGGCCGAGGTTCCGCATCGGCATCAACTCGGGGCCGGCGGCGCTCGGCAACGTCGGCGCCGGCGCCCAACGGAGCTTCACGGCGATCGGCGACACCACCAACGTCGCGGCCCGCCTGCAGGCCGCGGCTCCGGCCGGCGGGATCCTGATCGGGCGGGCCACGTACGACGCCGTTCGAGACGAGGTGACGGCCGAGCCGTTCGGGGACCTCGACCTCAAGGGCAAGCCCGACCCGGTCCCCACCTTCGAGGTGCGCGTCGACCCCACCACGTCGGCCTAGGATTCGGCCGTGCGCATCTGCCCGACGTGCGGTGAAGAGAACGCGGACCGAGCCCGCTTCTGCCAGAACTGCGCCACGCCCCTGACCGACGGCGAACGCCCCTCGGAGGTGCGCAAGGTCGTCACGATCGTGTTCGCCGACGTCACGGGGTCGACGGCGCTCGGCGAACGCCTCGACCCCGAAGCGATGCGCCGCGTCATGGGTCGCTACTTCGACGAGATGTCGGCGGTGATCGAACGGCACGGCGGGACGGTCGAGAAGTTCATCGGCGACGCCGTGATGGCGGTGTTCGGGATCCCGCAGCTCCATGAGGACGACGCGCTGCGAGCCGTTCGAGCGGCGGACGGGATGCGGGCGGCGCTCGAGACGCTGAACCACGACCTCGAACGCGACCACGGCGTCGGTCTCACCGCGCGCATCGGTGTCAACACCGGCGAGGTCGTCGCCGGGGACCCGAGCGGCGGTCAGCGTCTGGTGACCGGCGACGCGGTGAACGTCGCCGCCCGGCTCGAACAGGCGGCGGCCCCGGGCGAGATCCTGCTGGGCGAGAGCACGCATCGGCTCGTGAGGGACGCCGTCGAGGTCTCGCCGGTCGAGCCGCTCGACCTGAAGGGCAAGGCCGAGTCGGTCCACGCGTCTCGGCTCGACGCGGTGCTGGAGGACACGGCCGGGCATGCCCGGCACCTGGACTCGGCGATGGTCGGGCGGCACAAGGAGCTCGAGATGCTCGAGCGCGCGCTCGATCGCGTGGTCACCGAGCGGACGTCGCACCTGTTCACGCTCCTGGGATCCGCCGGCGTCGGGAAGTCCCGGCTGGTCGGGGAGTTCGTAGAGGGACCGGGAACCGAGGCCACGGTCCTGCGCGGCAGGTGCCTGTCCTACGGCGAGGGCATCACGTACTTCCCGCTCTTCGAGATCGTGCAGGAGGCGGCGGGTGTCGAACGCACCGACGACCTCGCGACCGCTCGGTCCAAGGTCTCGACCCTCGCCGAGGGCGCCGAGGACCGCGATCGCATCGTCTCGCTCGTCGCCGGCATGCTCTCGTGGGGCGAGCCGGTCGCGGCCGAGGACGGTCAGTGGGGCGTCCGCAAGCTCCTCGAGCACCTCGCCCACGAGCGGCCGCTCGTGTGCGTGTTCGACGACATCCATTGGGCGGAGCCCAACTTCCTCGAGCTGGTCGAGCACCTCGCGGACTGGACGCGTGATGCGCCCCTCCTGCTCCTGTGCGTCGCGCGGCCCGAGCTCCTCGAGCTCCGCCCGGACTGGGGCGGCGGGAAGATGAACGCCTCCACGATCCTGCTGGAACCGCTCGCTGGCGACGAGATCTCTCACCTGGTCGACAACCTGCTCGGCCGCGCGGACATCCCCGCCGCCGCACGAGCCAGGATCCTCGAGGCAGCCGAGGGGAACCCGCTGTTCGTCGAGGAGATGCTCGGCATGTTGATCGACGACGGGCTCCTGCGGTTCGAGGAGGGCGCGTGGCGCGCTGTCGAGGATCTCGCGCACGTCACCGTACCGCCGACGATCCAGCTGTTGCTCGCGGCCCGTCTGGACCGACTGGACGCTGAGGAACGCGCCGTGATCGAACGCGGGGCGGTCGAGGGCAAGGTCTTCCACGCGGGGGCCGTGATGACACTGACGCCCGAGAGGCTCCGCCCGCAGGTGCCCACACGACTGCTGGCCCTGGCTCGCAAGGAGCTGATCCGCCCCGACCGGGCGGAGTTCGCCGGCGAGGACGCGTTCCGCTTCCGCCACCTCTTGATCCGCGACGCCGCGTACCGCGCGATGCCCAAGGAGCAACGCGCGGATCTGCACCAACGGTTCGCGGAGTGGCTCGAGGGGGCGGCGGGCGAGCGTCTGGCCGAATACGAGGAGATCCTGGGCTACCACCTCGAGCAGGCGTACCGGTATCGGGCGGAGCTGGGTGCGCCCGACAAAGCGATGAAGGACCTGGGGCGCTCGGCGGCCGCCCGGTTGATCTCGTCGGCGGAACGAGCGCGCGAACGGGGGGACTTCGCCGTCGCGGAGAGGCTCCTGACCGGCGCCGCCGAGATCTCGGACGGGACCCTCCGCGCCCGATCTCTCTTCGAGCTCTGCCAGACGCAGTTCGAGAAGAACGACTTCCGCGCGAGCTCGGAGACCGCCCGCCAGGCGATCGAGGCAGCCGAGGTGGGTGACGATCCGGCCCTCGCGGAGCGCGCGGCGCTGGTGCTGAGCGAAGACCTAGGACAGCTCGACCCCACGCATACGCTCGAGCGGACGCGGGTCTCGGCCGAAGAGGCGCTGCGACGTTTACAAGGCCTCGGGGACGACGCCGGGATCGTCCAGGCAACCATCACCCTCAGCCGGATGGCCTTCTACCACGGACACTGCACGCGCAGCCTCGAGATCACCGACGAACTCCTCGAACATGCCAGGGAGCTCCCGTACTCGGCGCGGCGAACGATCGCCCTGGATCGTGTCATATGCGGGTACTTCGGACCCGCGCCGGTGGACGAGGCCCTGCGGATCCACGAGCGAGCGCTCGCGATCGTCTCGGACAGCGTCATCGCGCAAGCTCTGCTCGGTGAGGTCCACGCGGCCCTGCTCGCGATGCAAGGCAAGGACGAGGAGTTCCGCGTCGAGCAGGAGCGCGTCGACCGCCTGATGGACGAGATCGGGCTGCCCGAGCTTCTCAGCAACACGTATCAGGGCCGGGGTGAGGCCGAACGGTTCCTCGGACACCTCGATCGCGCCGAGCAGCAGTTCCGCAGGGGTGTCGAGCAATGGGACGCGCTCGGGGAGACCGGCTTCAACTCGACGATCACCGCCCTGCTCGCCTGGGTGCTCTGCGACCTCGAGCGTTTCGAGGAGGCGGAGGCCAACGTGGACCGGAGCCGCGTCCTCTCGTCCGATGACGACTTCGCCTCCCAAGCAGCGTGGCGGATGGCTCAGGCTCGCGTACTGTCGCATCGCGAGCAGCACGACGAGGCACTCAGGCTGGCGGACGAAGCCCTCGCGATCAACGAGAGGACCGACTACCTCGCGTGGCAGGCCGAGAGCGACGAGGTCCGAGGGATGGTGCTGACCGCCGCCGGACGGCCGGACGAGGCGCAGGAGGCCTACGACCGCGCCCTCGAGCGGTTCGAACGCAAAGGTGTCGTCCCGGCGGTCGGGCGCGTTCGAGCACGGATCGGCGAGCTCCTGGGACAATGAGGTCGTGGCCATCCCCTCCACCATGCTCGCGCTCGGGACCAAGGCGCCGGACTTCGAGCTCCCGGACGTCGTGACCGGAATGACCGTGAGCATCCGGGACTTCGACGGGAAGCGGGCGCTGCTCGTGATGTTCATCTGCCGCCACTGCCCGTACGTGAAGCACGTCCGCACGGAGCTCGCCCGGCTGGGACGCGACTTCGCCGACTCCGACCTCGCGATCGTGGCGATCAGCTCCAACGATCCCTCGGCGTACCCCGAGGACGCGCCCGAGGGCCTGGCGGAAGACGCTCGGGACGCCGGCTATGCCTTCCCGTACCTGTTCGACGAGACCCAGGAGGTCGCGAAGGCCTACACGGCGGCGTGCACGCCCGATCTCTTCCTGTTCGACGACCACCGGGCGCTCGTCTATCGGGGGCAGCTCGACGACAGCCGCCCGAGCAACGGGCTCCCGGTCACGGGCGCAGACCTCCGTGCCGCGATCGAGGCGGTCCTTTCGGGCGGACCGGTCTCGCTGGACCAGCGGGCGAGCATCGGCTGCGGCATCAAGTGGCGCGAGGGCAACGAGCCCGCGTACGCCTAGGTCTCAGGTTCCCGCGCGGAGGGAGGAGAGCGGCGGCCGTCGCTCGGGGTCGGCGTCGAACCACCGTTCGAGCGCGTCACGCGCCGCGGGCCACTCCGTGTCCAGGAGCGAGAACCAGGCGCTGTCGCGGTTGCGTCTGCGGACGATCATGTGCGCGCGGAACACCCCCTCGAACGTGAAGCCGAGTCGCAGCGCCGCGGCGCGCGAACGCGCGTTCAGCGCGTCGCATTTCCACTCGACGCGGCGGTACCCGAGCTCGTCGAACGCCTCCCGCATCATCAGGTACGCCGCCTCGGTGTTGGCCTCGGTCCGCTGGGCGAACGGCGCGTACCAGATGTGCCCGATCTCGAGCCGCCGGTGCTCCGGCACGATGTTCATGAACGCCGCCATGCCGACCGGACCAGCGTCGCGGGACTCGATCGTCATGAACAACGGGTCGGTCGAGGCGGCGCACCCGTCGAGCCAGTCGCGCATCGCTGCCCGGTCGGCGAACGGCTCGTACATGTACATCCACAAGCGTTCCGCCTCAGCACTGCCGTCATGCGACCCGTCCCAGAGCGGCTCGGCGTCCGCGTCGGGAGCTAGCGGACGGACCCGGACGAACCGTCCCTCGAGCGGCCGGCGTTCAGGCGGGCGAGCGGGTTCGGGGTCCACGGGTTCGCCCACCGGGAGCTCCTCGTCCACGGACGGAGTCTCGCACGCCGGGTGTGAGCAGATCGGGCTGGACGCACGAGCCCCGGTGTCCCACCATCAGGAGCGATGACGACCCACGACGCACCCGTGAACTCGGCGCCGGCGCCGGCGCTGCGCTCGTTCGCCGAACGCTTCCGCGGCCGGCTGATCGGACCGGAGGACGAGGGGTACGACGAGGCCAGATCGATCTGGAACGGCGCGATCGACCGGCGGCCAGGGCTCCTCGCGCGGTGTTCGGATGCGGACGACGTGGTCGGCGCGGTGCGGTTCGCGCGCGACCACGACCTGCGCATGTCCGTTCGAGGCGGTGGGCACGGGGTCGGCGGTCTCGCGCTCTGCGACGACGGCCTGGTCGTCGACCTGTCAGAGATGAAGGGCGTCCGGGTGGATCCGGACGCCGGCCTCGCGGAGGTCGGGGCAGGGGTCACGCTCGGCGAGCTCGATCGCGCCACGCAGGCGTTCGACCTCGCGGTGCCTGCTGGGATCGTGACGCACACCGGCGTCGCCGGTCTCACCCTCGGCGGCGGGATCGGGTGGTTGACGCGCAAGCACGGCCTGACGATCGACAACCTCGTGGGGGCCGACGTCGTCACAGCGGACGGCGATCTCGTCGCCGCGAGCGAGGACGACCACGCGGATCTGTTCTGGGGTCTGCGCGGCGGCGGCGGCAACTTCGGCGTCGTGACGTCGTTCCGTTTCCGCGCGCACCCGCTGGGTCCGACGGTGGTCGCGGGCCCGATGCTCTTCCCGCTCGAACGCGGTCCCGAGGTCATGGAGACCTACCGAACGTGGGCCGCGGAGGCGCCGGAGGAGCTCACGACGGTGCTGAACGTCCGCCGCGCCCCGCCCGCGCCGTGGATGCCCGAACCGCTCCACGGCGTTCCCGTGTGGATGATCGTCGCCTGCTGGTCCGGTCCGATCCAGGACGGGGAGACGGTGATCGCACCGATCAGGGCCCTCGGGCCGACACTCGACCTGTTCGAGCCGAAGCCGTGGCTCGAGCACCAGGCGATGTTCGACGGCGCCGTAACGCCGGGGTGGCACTACTACTGGAAGTCGGTCGAGCTCGACGAGATCGACCAACCAGCCGTCGACGCGATCGTCGATCACACCGAACGGATCACCTCGCCGCTCTCGTACGCGGTGGCGTTCCAGCTCGGCGGCGCGATGTCGCGGGTCGGCGAGATGGAGACCGCGTTCGCCGGGCGGTCCCCCGCCTTCGACGTGAACATCAACGGAGTCTGGCTCCCCGAGGGAGCCGAGGGCGCATCCGATCACGTGGCGTGGGTCCGGTCGCTGTTCGGCGAACTCGAGCCGAACGCCCGCGGCGTCTACGTGAACTTCCTCGGCGACGAGGGCGCCGACCGCGTTCGGGCGGCGTACGGCGCCGAGAAGTACGAGCGCCTCGTCGAGCTGAAGACGCGCTGGGACCCGACCAACGTGTTCCGCTCGAACCAGAACATCGCGCCTGGACCCTGAGGCCGGTTCGTGCTCGGCCCGGATGGGTAACCACCCCGTGTCCCCGACACGAGGAGGTCACGATGGGCATGACCGGCACGATGAAGGGCTACGGCTCCGCCGCGCGCTTCAAGGCGGAGGCCGCCGGCCACCGGATGAAGGATCGGATGCTCGAGAAGCGCCTGGACCGCTCGAGCGAGGAAGCGGAACACCTCCGGCTCGAGAACCAGCTCCTGCGCGACGAGGTTGAGGAGTCCCGGACCGAGCATCATCGGATCCTCGACCTCCTCGAGGAGCGGATGGCCGAGCAGGATCACGGGAACGGCCACGGACGCTCCCACAAGGGCCGCTGGATGCTCTTCCTGCTCGCACTCGGTGGCGGGGCGTACGCGCTGATGCGCCGGATGCGTGAGGACGGCACCGATCGAGGGACGGGGTCGGGCGCCATCGCCTGACGCGTGACCTCTCCATCGTTCGGCCGTATCCCGGCTATGGCGCCCGGCGCTACAGTCGGGAACGATGGACTTCGCCCCCACCGAGCTCGGTTTCATCGCCGACCCGTACCCGGTCTACGCCGACCTGCGCGAGCGTGAACCGGTCGCCTACGACGAGGCCACCGACCACTGGTTGATCTCGCGGTACGAGGACGTCAACGCCCTGCTGCGCGATCGACGGTTCGGGCGCACGTACCGGCACCTCGCCTCGCACGCCGAGATGGGACATCCCCCTCCGCCCGAGTGGCACGCACCGTTCTGGGACCTGATCAACGCCGGGATCTTGGACATGGAGCCTCCGAACCACACCCGGGTGCGGCGGCTCGTGGCCAAGGCCTTCACCCCGCGGTTCGTCGAGGGGCTTCGGCCGCGCGTGCAGTCGATCATGGACGGCCTCGTCGACGAGGTCGACGGCGCGGGCGAGTTCGACCTGATCCGGGTCGCCGAACCGCTCCCGGTCACGGTGATCGCCGAGATGCTCGGGGTCCCGGATGCCGACCGCCACCACCTGCGTCCGTGGTCCGCGGACATCTGCAAGATGTACGAGTTGAACCCCTCGACCCAGATGCAGCAGGATGCCGTCCGCGCGAGCAACGAATTCTCGGCCTACCTGCGAGAGCTCGCGAGGGAACGCAAGCAGGACCCGGGCGAGGACCTGATCTCGCAGCTCGCGCTCGTGCTGGACGAGGGCGAACGGCTCACCGAGGACGAGCTCGTCGGCACGTGCGTGCTGCTGTTGAACGCGGGGCACGAGGCGACGGTCAACTCGACGCTGCTCGGCTGGTGGTCGCTGTTCCGCAACCCCGACCGCCTCCGCGAGCTCCGCGCCGACCGCTCGCTGCTGCCGAACGCGATCGAGGAGCTCCTGCGGTTCGACACGCCGCTGCAGATGTTCGAACGGTGGGTGCTCGAACCCTTCGAGATCCACGGCGTGGAGATCCCGCGTGGCGCGGAGCTCGGTCTGCTGTTCGGCTCGGCGAACCGCGACCCCTCGGTTTTCGAGCGGCCCGACGAGCTCGACCTCACCCGCGAGCCGAACCCGCATATGTCGTTCGGGGCGGGGATCCACTTCTGCCTCGGGGCGCCGCTCGGCCGGCAGGAGCTCCAGGTCTCGTTCACGACGCTGCTGGACCGCTTCCCCAACCTCGAGCTCGTCGAGGAGCCCGCCTGGAAACCGAACTACGTGATCCGCGGGCTCGAGGGCCTGCTCGTCCGCGCCTGAGCGGTCGAGGGCTATCCTCGGTCCGTGCCCCTTTACCTGTTGAGCGAACCGACCGAACCCCTCGTCGCCCCGGCGATCGTCGCCGCCCTCGACGGGTGGATCGACGCGGCGGGCGCCTCGACGACCGCGGCGGAGCGGCTGGCCGACGGGGCGGCGCCGATCGCGACGTTCGACGCCGACCTGCTGTTCGACTTCCGTTCGCGCCGGCCGGTGCTGGACGTGGTCGACGGCCGGCTGAGCGAGCTCACGTGGCCGGAGCTCACGCTGCGGCACCGCAGACTCGGCGACCGCGACGTCCTGGTGCTCACCGGCGCCGAACCCGATTTCCGATGGCAGGAGCTCGGGCGGGACGTGCTGTCGGTCGCTCGGAGGCTCGGCGTCACGCAGTGGGTCAGCCTCGGCGCGATCCCGACGGCGGTGCCCCACACGCGTCCCGTCCCCGTGCTGGCCACCGCATCGGCGGAGGGCCTGCTGCAGGAGGACGAGCAGGTCGGGCCGGCCGGACTGCTCCGCGTCCCGTCCGCCGCGCTGTCGGCGATCGAGAAGTCCGTCGCGGACGACGGCATGCCGACCGTGGGTTTCTACGCGCAGGTGCCGCACTACGTGGGCGGTCCGTACGCGGCCGCCGCGATCGCGATCCTCGAGCACCTCGGGCGGCACCTCGGCGTCGAGCCGCCGCTGGACGGGCTGCCCGACGAGGCGATGGCGCAGCGGCAACGGCTCGACACGATCGTCCAGGCCGACGACGACTCGCGCACCTACGTCGAGCGCCTCGAATCGGTCGTGGACAACCAGGAGCTGCCGACCGGCGACGAGCTCGTGGGCGAGATCGAACGCTTCCTGCAGCAACGGGGCGACGGCGGTTCGAGCGGACCGATGTCGTAACCGCCGTTGAGGCGGACACCGGTGGACACGGCCGATAGCATCCGACCATGGCGGAGCGGACCGAGCAGCAACGCGACGCGGACGAGACCGACGCGAACGCGAGTGCGGCACCTCCCTCCGAGCGCACACGGGTGCGCCGACTGCCCGAACGCGGCGTCTACGACCGCGACACCATCGACGCGATCTTGGACGAGGCCCTGATCTGCCACCTCGCGTACGTGCAGGACGGCGAGCCTCGCGTGATCCCGACGATCCACGCGCGGGTCGACGACACGCTCTATGTCCACGGCTCGAACGCGAGCCGGACGCTCCGCTCGACCAAGGGTGGAGCGCCCGTCGCCGCCGAGGTGACGCTGCTCGACGGGCTCGTCCTCGCGCGGAGCGCGTTCCACCACTCGATGAACTACCGCTCGGTCGTCGTGTACGGGCGCGCGCGAGAGGTCATCGACCCGACGGAGAAGTTCGAAGCGCAGCGCGCACTCGTCGAGCACGTCGTCCGCGGGCGTGCGGACGATGCCCGCCTGCCCAACGAGCGCGAGCTGAACCAGACGACGATCCTCGCGATCTCGCTCGAGGAGGCCTCGGCCAAGGTGCGCACCGGTCCGCCGAAGGACGAGGAGGAGGACCTCGAGCTGCCGGTGTGGGCCGGGGTCCTGCCTCTCACGACGGTTCCCGGCGAGCCCGAACCCGACCCGCTCCTGCCGAGCGGGATCGATCCGCCCGCCTACGTCCGCCACTACCGCCGATAGTCGCCCGGCGCTCCTAGGCTGAGACCGATGGAACCCGCCCGCCCGAGCCTCCGCCAGAACCTCCGATCGTTCCCGCCCGCGGCGTGGGTGCTGTTCGGCGGGACGTTCGTGAACCGACTCGGGACCTTCGTGATGCCGTTCATCGTCCTGTACCTCACCGATCCGGATCGCGGGTTCTCCGTGTCGCAGGCCGGGCTCGCCCTCGCGATGTACGGGATCGGCGGGGTCGCGGCGCAGTTCCTGGGCGGATGGCTCGCCGACCGGATCGGGCGCAAGAACACGATCGGGTTCTCGATGCTCGGCGCGTCGGTCATCACGCTGCTGCTCTGGCAGGCGTCCAGCCTGCCGATGATCTACGCGCTGATGCTCCTGCTCGCGCTCGTAGCCGAGATGCACCGTCCCGCCGCCTCGGCACTGATCGCCGACCTCGTCCCGAGCGAACAGCGGGTCGCCGCGTTCGCGGTGTTCCGGCTCGCGATCAACGTCGGCTGGGCTTGCGGCCTGACGCTCGGCGGCCTGCTCGCCGACCGCTCGTTCTCCTACCTGTTCATCGGCGACGCGGCGACCTCCGCGCTGTTCGGCGTGATCTCGCTCGTCGCGCTGCCGCACGGCACACGAACCTCACGGCACGAGGAGCGCCATCTCACCGGCGCGACCCGCGCGATCGTGACCGATCGCGGGTTCCTCCTGTTCCTGGGAGCGATCCTGATCGGGGCGTCGATCTACATGCAGAACGTGGCGACCTTCCCGCTGCACGTCCAGGAGGCCGGCTACTCCACGTCGGTGTACGGCGCCCTCCAGGCGCTGAACGGCATCATCGTGGTCCTGCTCGAGCTCCCGATCACCTCCTGGACGGGGCGGCGATCGCGGACGCGGATGGTCGCGCTCGGCACGCTGCTGGTGGGGCTGGCGTTCGCCACGCTGGTGGTCGCGAAGTCGATCCCCGCGCTCGCGGTGATGGTCCTGATCTGGACCCTCGGCGAGATCATCTCGTCCCCGGTCGCGAGCGCGTTCGTCGCCGATCGCTCCCCCGAACACACCCGCGGCCGGTACCAGGCGTCGCTGGGCGTGATGTTCGGGCTCGGGGCCATCGTCGGGCCCACGCTCGGGACTCTCGCCTACGCCTTCAGCCCGGATCTCCTGTGGATCTCGTGCGGCGTCGCCGGCGTGCTGGCGGCCACGCTCGCCCTGGCCGCAGGCCGCCATCCGACCCCGGTCCTGGAGGTTGACACATCCCCGACATAGCGGGTAGATATATCGAAGCGATATATCGAAACGCAACGTGAAGGGGGACGGTTCAGGGATGCTCGAGCTCGCGATCCTCGGACTGCTCAAGGAGCGGTCCATGCACGGCTACCAGCTGTCGAAGCGCCTCACCGACTCGCTCGGGGGCTTCTGGCGGGTGTCGTACGGCTCGCTGTACCCATCGCTGAAACGCCTGGAGCGCCAGGGCGCGGTGGAGCAGATCTTCGACAGCCAGGAGGTCGGCCGTCGCAAGAACGTCTACCGCATCACCGAGAAGGGTGAGGCGTTGTTCAAGGAGCTGCTCGAGGAGTCGGGACCCGAATCCTCGGGCGAGGACAACCGCTTCCGAGTCCGCATGGCGTTCTTCAAGTACGTGTCGCCCGAGACGCGGATCCGCCTGCTCGAACGCCGGCGGGCCTTCCTCGAGGAGCGGCTGATGACGATCCAGACGTCGCTCGCGACCACGAGCGGGGACATGTACACGATGTCGCTGATGCAGCACGGTCGCGAGAGCACGGAGCAGGACATCGCGTGGCTGAACGGCCTCATCACCGCCGAGCGCCGAACCACCGAGACGACGACAGGGGGCTCGAAGCGCCGGAGCACCGGCCGCGCGCTTCGCAGAAAGGAGCGCGCAACATGAGCAAGGTTCGACTCGCGATCGTCGGCGCCGGCAACTGCGCGTCGTCGCTCGTCCAGGGTCTCGAGTACTACAAGGAGGCGGACCCGGCCGACACGGTCCCGGGCCTGATGCACGTCGAGCTCGGCGGCTACCACATCCGCGACGTCGAGCTCGTCGCGGCGTTCGACGTGGACGCGAAGAAGGTCGGGACCGACCTCGCGGAGGCGATCCTGTCCGAACCGAACAACACGATCCGCTTCGCGGAGGTCCCGCCGACCGGCGTCACCGTGCAGCGGGGTCCGACATTCGACGGCCTGGGCCGCTACTACCGCGAGACGATCGCCGAGTCCGAGCTGCCGCCCGTCGACGTCGCCAAGGCGCTCCGGGAGGTACAGGCCGACGTGATCGTGTCGTACCTGCCCGTGGGCTCCGAGCAGGCGGCCAAGCACTACGCGCAGGCCGCCCTCGACGCGCACGTCGCGTTCGTGAACTGCCTGCCGGTGTTCATCGCCTCGGACAAGGCGTGGGCGCAGAAGTTCGTCGAGGCCGGCGTTCCGATCGTCGGCGACGACATCAAGAGCCAGGTCGGCGCCACGATCATCCACCGCGTCCTCACTAAGCTGTTCGAGGACCGCGGTGTGAAGCTGAACCGGACCTACCAGCTGAACTTCGGGGGCAACATGGACTTCATGAACATGCTCGAGCGGGAGCGCCTGACGTCCAAGAAGGTCTCGAAGACCCAGTCGGTCCAGTCGCAGATGCGCAAGAAGCTCGACAAGCAGAACATCCACATCGGTCCGAGCGACCACGTGCCGTGGCTCGAGGACCGCAAGTGGGCGCAGATCCGGCTCGAGGGTCAGGCGTTCGGGGACGTGCCGATCAACGTCGAGCTCAAGCTCGAGGTGTGGGACAGCCCGAACTCCGCCGGCATCGTGATCGACGCGCTCCGGTGCGCGAAGCTCGCGCTGGACCGCGGCGTCGCCGGCCCACTGATCGGCCCGAGCGCGTACTTCATGAAGTCGCCCCCGGTGCAGTTCAGCGACGAGGCCGCTCGCGAGATGGTTGAGCAGTTCATCCTCGGCAACGGCGCGAGCAAGGCCGCGGACTGGACCGCGTTCTTCGACATCGAGCCCGCCGAGGCGTAGCCCCGGCACCACCTCGTAGGCTCTCCTCCGAGCTCGGTTACCGAGGAGGAGAGCATGCGAGCGACCCGTTCGAACCCCGACACCGTCGCGGCGCCGATGGGGACGTACTCCCAGGCCGTCCGCGTCGAGACCGGCGACGCCGTCTGGATCCACGTCTCCGGGCAGATCGCGATCGATCGCGATGGCAGCCTCGTCGGACCCGGCGACATCCGCGCCCAGACCCGGCAGGTGTTCGAGAACCTGAAGGCGATCTTGGAGACGAACGGCGCGACGTTCGCCGACGCGGTGAAGATCGGGACCTACCTCACCACGCTGGACGACCTCACCGGCATGCGCGAGGTCCGCAGCGAGTACCTGACCTCCGAACCCCCGGCGAGCACGGCCGTGCAGGTCGTGGCGCTCGTCGTCCCGGATGCGCTGATCGAGATCGACCTCGTCGCGGTGGTGCCGGCGTGACCGCGGTCGCGGTCCTAGGTCTCGGCGCCATGGGGCGTGCCATCGCGGCCAGGCTCCTCGAGGCGGGCCACCAGCTCGCGGTCTGGAACCGAACGCCGGGTCGCGACGACGAGGCCGTCGCCGCCGGCGCCCGCCGGGCCGGAATGCCCGCCGACGCCGTTGCAGACGCCGAGGTCGTGATCACGATGGTCACCGACGGGAGAGCGCTGGAGGAGGTCCTGTTCGGATCGGACGGAGCCGCCTCGGCCATCCCTCCCGACGCCACCCTCATCGACATGTCGACCGTGGGGCCGACCTCGATCGCCTCGGTCGCCGAACGGCTCGCGCCGGTCCCGGTGCTCGATGCCCCGGTGCTCGGCAGCGTCCCGTCGGTCGAGACCGGCACGCTCGTGATCTTCGTCGGCGGCGACCGCGACGTGTTCGACCGATATGCCGATCTGCTCTCGCTGCTCGGCACGCCGAGGTACCTGGGACGATCCGGCTCGGGCGCGATGTTGAAGCTCGTCAACAACGCGGCCGGCACCGCGGCCCTCGTGGCCGTCGGCGAACTCCTCGCGCTGACCGACCGTGCGGCGATCGACCCCGACGTCGCCCTCGACAGCCTCGCTGCGGGTCCGCTCGCATCGCTGATCGAGCGCTGGCGTCCCCGCCTGAAGGGCGAGGACCACGCCTCGTACTTCCGTCTGGCCTTGGCGCGCAAGGACCTCGCGCTCGCATCCGGCGAGGCCGGACGGAACGGCACCGAGCTCACCGTCGCCGAGGCAGCTGCCGCCCGCTGCGACGAGGCGATCGAGGCGGGGCTCGCCGACGAGGACTTCGGCGCGGTCGTCCCGTTCCTTCGCCAGAAGGAGAGCAGCTAACCGCCGAACGCAGGCCGTGCGCCTACCATCCTCGGCGTGAAGCCGACCCGGCAGCGCGCCCGCGAGGCCCTGCGGAGCGACGACTTCCGGCGCCTGTTCACGATCCGTCTGATCACGCAGTCGGGTGACGGCTTGTTCCAGGCGACGCTCATCGCGTCGATCGTGTTCAACCCCGAGGAGCAGAACACGATCCTCGGGTTCGCGATCGCGACGCTGCTGATCTCGCTGCCCTTCTCGATCATCGGCCCGTTCACCGGCGTGTTCATCGACCGTTGGTCGCGGCGGAAGATCCTCGTCGTCGCGCCGCTGCTGCGGGTGGCGGCGATGTGGCTGGTGTTGTTCGGCCCCAAGGCGGCGCCCGTGCTGTTCTTCGCCGGCGCCCTGTGGGTCCTCTCAGTGAACCGCTTCTACTTGGCGACGGCCGTCGCGGTGGTCCCGCGCCTGGTCCCGACCGAGGACCTGCTGATGGCGAACTCGATGGCCACGGTCGGGGGCACCGTGGCCCTGCTCCTCGGGGTGTTCGTCGGCGGGTGGATGGTCGACCTCGCCGGCGGGAACGGGGCGCCTGCGATCGCCCTTGCGGGCGTCGAGTGGCTCATCGCCTCACTGGTCGCCACGAGGATCCGGAGCCCGCTACTCCCCCATCACGTGCCCGAGGTGGCGGTCCGGGACGAGCTCGGGCGGGTCGTCCGCGAGTTCGGCGACGGGATCGCCCGTCTCGTTCGGACGCCGCGGGCCCTCGGGCCGATCACGTCGATCACGCTCGACCAGGTGGGGCAGGGCATCGTGCTCGTGCTCTCGCTGTTCGTGTTCCGCGACCGCTTCA